>Ga0206963_10111_pt1 | contig 27856 bp, 20 predicted proteins | sample Alteio_BWOrgHeat_28_FD_152958 | JGI IMG/M metagenome (GOLD analysis project Ga0206963, IMG submission 152958) | Enriched cells from forest soil in Barre Woods Harvard Forest LTER site, Petersham, Massachusetts, United States -... | ecosystem: Environmental > Terrestrial > Soil > Temperate forest >... | reverse complement strand
TGGCCAATAAACTGAGTGATTACATTGCCTTTTCGGATACCTCGCGCAGCCTTACGCCCGACGAAATATTGAAAACGTTTTACGACGTAAAGCCCGACAAAATAAGCTATATGAATATTTTGCGCCGTGAGGACGTGAAAATATATCGCGAACTGCAAAATAAAGTGCAGCCCGGAGCCAGCTACAGGCAAAATATGATGACCTTTTTGCTCGATCCATATTCGCTCAAGATCAACAACCTGCATAAGGAACTGTACCAGAGTATTGCTATAAAACCTTTTGTTTATTACCCGCTTGATAACGATGCACAGAGTCTTACAACCGAAATTGGCCTGCCGGGGGCGTTTTCTGACTATAAACTATATTTCAGATCGGCGCGGGGCTACCTGGATGCCGAGGTGAATCGCCGGTTTATGCCTATTGGCGGCGCGGTACTGCTTATTTACTGTTTCCTGGTGCTCATAGGCTACCTCATTTACCGTAATCTGCAGGTAAATTTAAGGCTGTTTAAACTGCAGTACGATTTCATCAACAACTTTACACACGAGTTTAAAACACCGCTAAGCGTAATAAAGATAGCAGGCTCCAACCTGAGCGGCGACGGCATGTTATCAGAGCGCCAGCTAAAGCATTATGGCAAAATACTGGATGAAGAAGCCGATAAGCTAAACGATCTGATGACCAAACTGTTATCCTTTACGCAGCTGGAAAACAGATCCATCGACCTGAAAAAGGAAGAGATAGACCTGGCGGAATTTGTAAAGCGATATGTTGAAAGTTTCAAGATAAAATATCCTGACTTTAAGCTTCAGTTTAAGATAACAGAAGCCAAAACCATTTATACCGATCCTGTTTTGCTGGGCAGCATATTCCAGAACCTGATGGAGAATGCTTATAAATATTCGCACCGGCAAAAAAAGGAACTTTATATAAATATAGCGGGCGACAGGAAATGTATAGTCTTTTCGTTCATTGACAAGGGGATAGGCATACCAAAAAGCGAATTAAATAATATATTTAATAAATTTTACCGGATAGAGAACCAATATAACCAAAACGGTAGCGCCGGGCTCGGCCTGGCTTTTTGTAAAGAATTAGTTAATTTTATGGACGGTGATATAACAGTAAGCAGCAAGGTTGATGAAGGATCGGCGTTTATTGTTACGTTACCAAATGATAATTAAATTATGAACAGAGAAATAAAAATTGCGCTGGCCGAAGATGACGAAAACCTGCGTTTCCTGGTTGCAGAGCGTTTGCAAACAGAAGGGTATAAAGTGCTGGAAGCCAGTGATGGTGATGAAGCTGAAGCTATTATTTTAAATGAGCAGCCCGATATTGTTTTGTTGGATTGGATGATGCCCGGTAAACAGGGGTCTGAAGTTTGCAGCGAAGTGAGGGCAAAGGGTTTTGATAAACTCATCATTATGATGACGGCGAAGGCGCAGGATATTGACAAGATAGAGGCCTATAACTTTGGTGTATCCGATTATATTACCAAGCCCTTTAATATGGACGTTTTGGTGGCGCTGATAGATAACAAGATAAAATTCTCGTTAAACAGCGAAAAATCGGAGTCGTACAAATTTGCCAACATGGAGCATTTGCCAAATACACACCTGCTGATAAAAGATGGCAAAAAAACCGAGCTCACCATATTGGAGAACAGGATATTGCTTTACTTTTTGAAGAACCAGAACAAGGTGATAAACCGCGAGGAACTGATGATGGAGGTTTGGGGCTATAACGCCGATGTGAATACCCGCACACTTGATATGCACATCGTTCGCCTGCGCAAAAAAATAGAATCGAACCCCGATTCGCCGCAATATTTGCAAACAGTTAGGGGGATTGGGTACAAGTTTGTGCATTGAAAGCCCAGGCCCCCCAACCCCCTGAAGGGGGAGTTAGAATGGAGGTTTAATAAAGAGATTTTTCAAAAGCTCCCCCTTCAGGGGGCTGGGGGGCTTTAACTTAGGTACTTCCCAACTATCGGCATCCTTCTACCCATACCAAAAGCTTTGGGCGATACACGCAGAATAGGCGGCGTTTGATACCTTTTATGCTCGGCAAGGTTGATGAGTTTTAGGGTGCGCCTAACGGTTTGCTCATCGTACCCCATGCTGATGATCTCGGTTGAGGACCGGCGATGCTCCACATATTCGGCTATAATTTTATCAAGAATATCATATTCAGGCAACGAATCGCTGTCCTTTTGGTCGGGCCGCAATTCGGCTGAAGGCGGTTTTACAATAGAATTTTCAGGGATTATTTCGCACTCACGGTTAATATATCGCGCCAGCTCAAACACCTGCGTTTTATAAACATCACCTATAACAGAAATGCCGCCGCACATATCGCCATACAAGGTACCATAACCTACAGCGGCCTCGCTTTTATTAGAGGTGTTGAGTAGTATATACCCAAATTTATTGCACATAGCCATTAACAATATTGCACGGCTGCGCGACTGGATATTTTCTTCAGCAATATTGAACGGCAAGCCACTGAACTGTGGGCTTAAAGCACTTTCAAAGGATTCTGTAATGCTCTTTATCGGGATAATTTCGTGCTTGCAGCCCAGGTTTTGTACCAGGTCTTCAGCATCCTTCAGCGAATGGTCGGATGAAAAGCGCGATGGCAGTAATACAGCCATTACATTTTCAGGGCCTAAAGCTTCAGCAGCCAATGCACACACCACGGCGGAGTCGATCCCTCCTGACAGGCCCAAAATCGCCCTGCTAAATCCTGATTTATAAAAATAATCGCGTATGCCTAATAATATAGCGCTGTGTATCTGTTCAATATCGCTGGGCCGTTGCTTCTTTATGGTGGGCGATTGGCCGGGCCGTACATTTCCGTTATCTTCCAAAGTGTAATAGGCTACACTTTCTTCAAAATATGGCATCTCATCAATCAGATTGCCCGTGCCGTCAAATATCAGCGAACCGCCGTCAAATATGAGCTCGGTTTGCGCACCCACCTGGTTTACGTAAAACAGGGGTAGCTGATACCGTTCTGCATTGTCCTTTAGAATAGCTATCCGTTCCTCGTCATGTTTGCAATCAAACGGCGATGCGGCAATATTGATCATCAGGTCGGGCTTCTGTTGTATCAGTATGTCCATCGGCCGCGTTATGTATAACGGGTTCTCGATAGTGTTCCACAGGTCCTCGCAAATGGTAAGCGCTATCCGATGACCCTTAAACTCAATACAATTAAAGTCGGTAGATGGTTCAAAATAGCGGTATTCGTCAAAAATATCGTAGTTGGGCAGCAGCGCTTTGTTTACTACAGCTTTAATTTTGCCATTCTCAATAAAATATGCCGAATTGCTGAGATCCTTACCCTCGGTTTTGTGATTGGGTGTCGGCAGCCCGATTATGCAGGCCATATTGGTACAGGAGGCAGCTATTTTTTGCGCAGCTTCATCACAAAGGCCTATAAACTCATCAAATTCCAGGAAATCACGCGAGGGATAACCGCAAACGCATAGCTCAGCAAACACAACCAGTTCGGCGCCGTTATTACGGGCTTTGTGGATGTGATCGATAATTTTGGCAGTATTCGATTCAAAATTACCTATATGATAGTTAAGCTGTGCTAATGCAATTTTCATTGTATAGAAGGATAGTGAAGAAAAAAATTAATTTTGCTTAAAGTAAAAAAATGATAGTTACCCGCCGCAAAACAACACAAATTTATCTATTTTTTTTGACGGTGCTGCTCTTTAGCGCCTGCAACCGCCACAAAAAAGTGGATGTAAGCAATATAAACGTAAATATCACAATTGAACGTTTTGATAAAGATTTTGACCAATTGCGGACAAAACCGATGGCCCCGCAGGTTAAGCTCCTGCAAAAAAAGTACGGTGTTTTTTACAAGGATTTTGTTGAACAAATATTGCAGGCCGGCAAGATAAGCGATACCGGTTATTATGAAACCCTGCGCAATGTTTTTAACGGACAGGCCTATCAAGACCTTAAACACGATGTTGACCAGGTTTACCCCAATACCGATGCCCAGAATGCAGAGTTGACAGACGCCTTTAGGAGGATAAAGTATTACTTTCCGCAGCAGAAAATGCCAAGGATTTATGGCTATTTTTCGGGATTTGAAGCACAAACATCAGTTGGCGACGGCTATTTTGCTGTTGGGCTCGATCTTTTTTTAGGGGCAAATTCGCGGTTCTATCCTGCCTTAACCAAGGCCTACCCGCATTATTTGTCGCGATTTTTTACTCCCGAAAATATTACACCCCGTGTGGTTGAAGGATTTTTGCGCGAGGAAATGTTCCCCGAAAATGATAATGATGCATCATTGTTGACGAAAATGGTATACAACGGCAAAATTATGTACCTGATGGACCAGGTGCTGCCGGATGTACCCGACTCTACCAAAATTGGCTATACTGATAAGCAGTTAAAATGGTGCCAGGGTTTTGAAAGCAGCATTTGGGGCTATTTTTTAGAGGAAAATCTGCTGTATGAAACGGATTACGATAAGATCCAGAAATATGTGTCGGTAGCCCCATTTACGCCGGGAATCGGCGAGAGAAATGAGTCGGCGCCGAAGCTGGGCATTTGGGCCGGCTGGCAAATTGTACGGAAATATATGGATAGCCATCCGCACGTAACGCTTACCCAATTAATGGCCGATAACGATGCCCAGAAAATATTAAGCGAGTCGAAGTATCACCCTAAGTGAGGTAAAAGGTAAAAGCAGAAAGGTAAAAGCAGAAAGATAAAAGTCGCGGGCTACTTGTTTTCTGTTGGATGCTTGAATTTTCCGAAAAGATCATTGATAGCTTTATTGCGATATGCGAAGATATTTTTCACTTGTTTTTCAACCAGCAGCGTGTTTGCAATACGGCCAACGATACCATAGGGCACAGCGTAGTTGAGCAGGTCGGTCATTAACACACCGCCCTTTACTGTTTTAAAATGATGCTGGTGATGCCATAGGGCAAACGGGCCCGTGCGTTGCTCATCAACAAAATAATCAGGCTCCTTAACATGGCCTATCTCCGTCATCCAGTTCATTTTTATGCCGAACAGCGGGCTAACATTGTACGTGATGATCATACCGGGATAGATCCTGGTATCATTGTCGAAGTCTGATATCACTACAAATTTCATGTCTTGCGGCGTTATCTTTTGCAAGTTCAGCGGCGACGAAAAAAAATCCCAGGCTTCGGCTAATGGGATAGGAAGGTACTGCTCAAATTTCAAATGATATGTCTTCACAATAGTGAAAGCAGCGGAAGACTAAATTGTTTAGTTTATTTACAATTAAATTTCACCGGTGCCTATCCGCATTAGTATCAGTAGTTTTTGGAACCCAACCTTTTCATAGGCTTTAATTGCCGGCAGGTTATCGTTGTAAACTTCAAGCCGTAACTCAGTGATGTTGTTTGATATCGCCCATCCCTTTAAATAATTAATGATGAGCTGGTTAATGCCTTGCCCGCGGTATTTAGGTTTTACAAACATAAAGCCCAGGTAGGCGTGCCTGCTGTGTTTTAGATATATTTTTGAGGTCTCGATACGGGCATAGGCGCTGCCAATTATTTCGGCACCAGCACAGGCGACTACGACTTCAACATCGGGCGCTGTTATCATAGCGGCTATGTCGTAATAATTGATATGTCCTGGTTTCAGGGTAGGGTCGAAAGGGCGCTCGGCCGTTATTATACCCTGTTCAAAGCTTAACAGCGTATCAAGATCGTTTAAGGTAGCCGGTCTTAAAATTATTTCTGCCATTTTGAATATAACGGAGAATAGATCTTACTTCAATTTATCCGCTAGCAGCACCAGCAGCTTGTTAAATTCCTGCGGATCGTAACCCATTGATTCGTAAATGATATTGCCCTTCTCGTCAAGCACAATATTACGCGGGATGTAAGCTTTGGCATACTGGCCGTAGATCTTCCTATCCACATCAGGTAACATCGAGAATGTAAACCCGCCCTGTTTTTTTAACGGCAGTATTTTGTCCCAGCCTTCCTCCCGGTCGAACGCCAGCAGGGCAAACTTAGGATTGCTCCTGTATTTTTCCCATATCTCGCTCTGCACGCGTGGTAATTCGGCGCGGCAGGGGCCGCACCAGGTTGCAAAAAAGTTTATCAGCACTATTTTGCCCCTGTAGTCTTTCAGATCGGCAGTTTTTTTATCATCGAGATAGAAAGTGAACGTTGGCGCCGGCTGACCCACGCGGATCAAAGAAGAAGTGTCGGCCATCTGCGCCCTGCAGAACAGCGGGGCGGCAAGTATAAGGAGAAGGAACAATTTTTTCATAGCGTGGATGTTTTACGCAAGGTAAAAAACATCCCTGAAAAATTGTGTACTGTTATTGTACAATTTTATTTGCGCAGTATGAGCTGGCAAACGCTTCGGGCTTGGCCTTAAATACAAAGCCCATGCTTAAAATGTAGCCCATTGCCTCGTGCAATGCCGCGTTCGATTTAAACATTGGGTTGGTATTGATGTCGGCATGCACTTCAAGGCTTACATCATAAAGGTCGAGCAGGTCGCACAGTTTGTAGGCAATGTCGATTGATTTTTGCACTTCGGTAAGCATGCGTTCCTTGATGCTCATCTTCTGCGAGGTACGTTCCTGGTGGATGAACATGAAACCGCCGCGAGCTTCGCGCAAAAACACAATTACGGTAGCAAAATCGGTAACATTACCTTTTACCTGCGAATCGGTACCGATACAAACTTTTAACTTGTTGCCAAGCAGGGATTCCCGCTCAATGGCTCTTTCAACTTCCTCGATAATGGGCGTTTGGATGATCTCGCCGCTGAATTTTCTCCAGGTCATATAAAATAATTTAGATTAATTTAAACAACCTGATTTTCAGGTTTATAAAAATAAGCGATATGCTTTCATATAAACGTACGGGGTGTGTTATTTATTTGTTAACATTTGCGTTATTGTTAACAAGGTCGAAAGTTGCAAACTTTCTTTATCGGCAGGCTTAAGTTATAAACTAAAGCCAGTGTGGAAGCCAGCGCTAAATATTAGACTTACGAAGTTTTAAAAACTTCGTAAGTCTGTTATTAACGAACATTCTTGATTCTTGCCTCTTAATTCTTGCTTCTTTCCTACACCGTCAACTTCTTATACTTTATCCTTTTCGGCGCTACATCACCCAAACGCTTCTTGCGGTTTTCTTCATAATCAGAATAGTTCCCCTCAAAGAAATACACCTGCGAGTTACCTTCAAACGCCAGGATATGGGTACAAATGCGGTCAAGGAACCACCTGTCGTGGCTGATGACTACCGCGCAGCCGCCGAAGTTTTCAAGGGCTTCTTCCAAGGCACGTAAAGTATTTACGTCGATATCATTCGTGGGCTCATCCAGCAACAGCACATTGGATCCTTTTTTTAGGGTGATGGACAAATGTACCCGGTTACGCTCGCCGCCGGATAGTACGCCGACTTTTTTCTGCTGATCGGCGCCGTTAAAGTTAAAGCGTGATACGTAGGCGCGGGAGTTCAGCGGACGGTTGCCTACCATAATGGTTTCCAACCCGCCGGTTACGTTTTCCCAAACAGATTTGTTGGGGTCAAGGTCGTCGTGTAGCTGGTCGACATAACCCAAAGCAACCGTATCACCTACGCGGAATGTACCTGCATCAGGTTGATCCTGCCCGGTGATGAGACGGAACAGCGTGGTTTTACCCGCGCCGTTTGGACCTATAATGCCTACGATGCCTGCCGGCGGCAGCGAGAAGCTCAGGTTATCAAACAATAACTTATCGCCATATGATTTGCTTACACCGTTGGCTTCAATCACAATATTCCCCAAACGCGGGCCGGGGGGAATGAACAGCTCCAGCTTTTCTTCGCGTTCCTTTGTTTCTTCGGATGCCAGCTTGTCGTAGTTTGATAAACGCGCCTTTGATTTGGCGTGGCGACCCTTCGGACCCATGCGGACCCATTCCAGTTCGCGCTCCAGGGTTTTCTGGCGTTTGCTCTCGGATTTATCCTCCTGCGCCAGGCGTTTGGCCTTTTGATCGAGCCATGAGGAATAATTGCCCTTCCACGGGATGCCTTCGCCGCGGTCAAGTTCCAGGATCCAGCCGGCAACGTTATCCAGGAAGTAGCGGTCGTGTGTTACTGCTATTACGGTGCCTTTATATTGTTTCAGGTGCTGCTCCAGCCAATCGATCGATTCTGCATCAAGGTGATTTGTAGGCTCATCAAGCAATAAAACGTCCGGCTCCTTTAATAACAGGCGGCACAGGGCAACCCTGCGGCGCTCACCACCTGACAGTACCGAGATTTTGGTATCCGGCTCGGGACAGCGCAGGGCGTCCATGGCGCGTTCCAGCTTTACGTCAAGCTCCCATGCATTCACGGCATCTATTTTGTCCTGCAGCTCGCCCTGGCGGGCCATCAGCTTATCCATTTTGTCCATGTCCTCGTAATACTCGGGCAGGCCAAATTTTTCGTTGATCTCTTCGTATTCCTTTAATAAGGCGGTTGTTTCGCTTACGCCTTCCTCAACCACCTCGCGCACAGTTTTATTAGGGTCGAGTTCAGGTTCCTGGCTCAGGTAGCCAACGGTATAGCCCGGCGAGAACACTACCTCGCCAATGTTGGTCTTATCAATCCCCGCAATAATTTTTAACAGAGACGACTTACCCGAACCGTTCAACCCGATAACGCCGATCTTTGCGCCATAGAAAAACGACAGGTATATATTTTTTAAAACTGTTTTTTGCGGCGGGTAAACCTTACTTACCCCGGCCATGGAGAATATTATTTTTTCGTCTGCCATTTGGTTAATGAGTGAATGACTGAATTTTGATTGAGTGAATAATTGAGGAGGCAAATATCTGTTAAAAAGGAGAAATTGTGGTATAACCCGGGAAGAAAATTATGGTGTCGATGCCCTTCGCCCGTTCAAGCGTTTACGCTTCCGCCCGTTCAAGCGTCCACGCTTGAACATAAATTAATTTAAGTGTCCACACTTAAATTAACAGTCGAATTAATTCCTTTTCATCAATAGACGTAAGCGTGGACGCTTACAAAAAAAGCGTTCAAGCGTGGGCGCTTGAACGGGCGGGGTGTCCACACTTAAATTAACAATCGAATTAATTCCTTTTCATCAATAGACGTAAGCGTGGACGCTTACAAAAAAAAGCGTTCAAGCGTGGGCGCTTGAACGGGCGGAGAGGTTGGAATCAATATGTAATTTCAGCCGCAACGAGTCGGGCTGTGGCGGCGTATTTTTTATTTGCCCAAAACCCGCCATCGAACCCATCACCAATAAAATTCCCAATAATTTATTCATAATAAAATCGTTACTCAAATATCGCAGAAAAATCCACGCGGCGGAACCACTTTTACTTGCTATTTTACGTATATAGTTTAAACAGGCTATTTAGTCTGCTTGATTATCGGGCGCGTGCCGTTATGTCAGGCATATACCAATGTTGACAGAAATTGCGAATGTGGAAAAAAAATATGCGTATTATTGTTAAACTATTAAGGAAATATCAAATCAAACTACTATATTTCAACAGGAATAGCTAAGCAGGCAAATTTAAGTGCGCTGAATTTTGTAAAAAATGTTGTTTGAAAGAGATAAATTTATAGATTGCGCATCATATTAATGTCTGTTTTTAAGCAGTACTTAAAGTTGGCAATAATATTGTTGATATGTGTATAACAAACCAGTCCCAACTATAAAAACAATTTGATAGATTAGGACGTTCAAAAGACAGAAAGGTATATATGGAAGCTAAATTTTCGCCACGGGTTAAGGATGTTATTCAATATAGCAGGGAAGAGGCGTTGCGCCTCGGGCATGATTATATTGGCACCGAACACCTTTTACTGGGCCTTATCAGAGATGGGGATGGCGTGGCAATCAAATTATTAAAAGAATTAACCGTAGATACCGCCAAATTGCGCCGCGCCGTTGAGGATGCCGTAAAAGGTACCATTGGCACAAATGTGAACATAGGCAGCATCCCGTTAACTAAACAAGCAGAAAAAGTATTGAAGATAACTTACCTTGAAGCTAAGATATTTAAAAGCGATGTAATTGGTACCGAGCATTTATTGCTTTCGATACTGCGTGATGAGGATAACATCGCATCGCAGATACTGAAACAGTTCAATGTGGACTACGAAATATTTAAGGGCGAGGTTGAGTCGCACAAAAATGATGTGACCGACGAAATGCCTGGCTCGCCTACAGGCGGCGAGGATGAATTTAAGGAAGATGATACCTTTAATCAGCCTAAAAAAGTATCCGACATTAAATCGAAAACACCGGTACTTGACAATTTTGGCCGCGATTTAACCAAAGCTGCCGAAGATGGCCGCTTGGATCCAATTGTTGGCCGTGAAAAAGAAATTGAGCGTGTATCGCAGATATTATCCCGTCGTAAAAAGAACAACCCTATACTGATAGGTGAGCCAGGTGTTGGTAAATCAGCCATAGCCGAAGGTTTGGCCTTGCGTATCGTTCAGCGTAAAGTATCGCGTGTATTGTTCAACAAACGCGTAGTTACGCTTGACCTTGCTTCATTAGTGGCCGGTACCAAATACCGCGGCCAGTTCGAGGAACGCATGAAGGCGGTAATGAACGAGCTGGAAAAATCGCCCGACGTTATATTATTTATCGACGAAATACATACCATAGTTGGCGCAGGTGGCGCTTCAGGCTCGCTTGATGCATCTAACATGTTTAAACCGGCTTTGGCACGTGGCGAGATACAATGCATTGGCGCAACCACGCTTGATGAATACCGCCAGTATATTGAAAAAGACGGCGCTTTAGACCGTCGTTTTCAAAAAGTTATGGTTGAGCCGGCTACGCCTGATGAAACCATTGAGATACTGAACCGGATAAAGGAAAAATACGAAGAGCACCATGGTGTTACTTATACGCCTGAAGCTATCAATGCCTGCGTTACCTTAACCACCCGCTACATTACCGACAGGTTTTTACCTGATAAGGCGATAGACGCGCTGGACGAATCAGGCTCGCGTGTGCATTTGACCAATATCCATGTTCCGCAAAATATTTTGGATATTGAGCAGAAGATCGAGCTGATAAAAATAGAAAAGAACAAGGTTGTTCGCAGCCAAAAATACGAGGAAGCCGCCAAATTGCGCGACACCGAAAAGCATTTGCTGGAAGAACTTGACCAGGCCAAAACCATTTGGGAAGCCGAAACAAAATCAAAACGTTACACTGTAACCGAAGATAATGTGGCTGAGGTGGTAGCCATGATGACCGGTATACCGGTACAAAAGGTTGGCCAGGCCGATAGTCAGAAACTGCTCAACATGGCAGACACCATTGCCGGCAAGATCATCGGTCAGGAAGAAGCTATCAAGAAACTTACGCGTGCTATACAACGTACCCGCGCAGGTTTAAAAGATCCGAAGAAACCAATTGGTTCCTTCATATTCCTGGGCCCTACCGGTGTTGGTAAAACCGAGCTTGCTAAAGAGCTTGCGAGGTTCATGTTTGATACCGAGGATGCACTGATACAGATTGATATGAGCGAATACATGGAGAAATTCGCAGTATCACGCTTAGTGGGTGCGCCTCCGGGCTATGTTGGCTATGAAGAAGGCGGACAGCTTACCGAAAAAGTACGCCGTAAACCTTACGCCGTTGTATTGCTTGACGAGATAGAAAAAGCTCATCCGGATGTATTCAATATACTGTTACAGGTATTGGATGAAGGACAATTAACTGATTCATTGGGCCGCAAGGTTGATTTCAGGAACACCATCATTATCATGACCTCAAACATCGGCGCACGCCAGCTAAAGGACTTTGGGCAAGGTGTAGGTTTCAGCACCAATGCTAAAACCAACCAGGCTGATGCACATTCAAGGGGCGTGATAGAGAACGCTTTAAGGCGCGCTTTCGCTCCTGAGTTTTTGAACCGAATTGATGATGTGATCGTGTTCAACTCATTGGGTAAAGACGAGATCTTCAAGATCATCGATATTGAATTGGCCAATTTGTTTGGCAGAGTTAATAGCCTTGGTTACAAGATCGAACTTACCCTGGGCGCCAAAGAGTTTATTGCCGAGAAAGGTTACGATTCCCAATTTGGTGCAAGGCCGCTGAAACGCGCCATCCAGAAATATTTGGAAGACCCAATCGCTGAAGAGATACTGAAAGGTGAACTAAGCGAAGGCGATACCATGGAAGTGGACTACGACAAGGAGGCCAACGAAATAAAGATCATCGACCGCAAAGGCGAAAACAAAAAGCCCGAGGAAGAAGAACAGCAGTAAACTGCAATAAAGCTATAATTTAAGTCCCCTGTAAGTATTTGCGGGGGACTTTTTTTGTCATAGAAAAACTATTTAACTTTTTTTAACTTATTCCTTAAACCTTTTTACGGAGATTTGGTCGAACGAGAAACGTACACTTTAAACACATTTTATTATGAAAAAAATCTTATTATTCTTATTAATAGGCGGGGGATTACTGATGGCAGCATCATGTACAAAAAGGTATGATACGGTTATACCTAATCAAACCGTTTATAAAGATATTGCGACAACTGACTGGTCGACCGCTGATACCAGTAAAAATTACACCACAATTATTAGACCTCCTGTTGGGGGCAATTTTGGTTTAGGTTCAGATGGCGTGCTGATCTATTTTACATTTGATGGGGGGAAAACCTATGAGCAGATACCCGAAGTATATAACAATGTATCATTTACGTATACTGTTACCGGAAATTTGATAACGTTGTACGCTCAATCGGCCAATGGGGCACAGACTATAACACCGCCTATACCATTAACTGCAAAAATTGTATTGGTGCCGTCGAATTAGTGTCAGCGGGTGGTGATTAGAGGATAGAGATTGGTCGCCAAACTCCAAAACAAAAAGAGCCTGCCGATATTCGGCAGGCTCTTTTTGTTTATATTATTTTTTCTTCTGATCACTAACCTCACTTCTCCATCTGCTCAATAATAGCTTCAGAAACTCCGGTGAAGGAGAATCCACCATCATGGAAGAGGTTTTGCATGGTTACCATTTTGGTAAGGTCGCTAAACAGGCTTACACAGTAGTCGGCACACTGGTCTGCAGTGGCGTTGCCCAGCGGACTCATTTTTTCGGCGTAGCTGATAAAGCCGTCGAAGCCTTTAACACCTGAACCAGCAGTGGTGCGTGTAGGTGATTGCGACACGGTGTTGATACGCACTTTTTTCTGAACGCCGTAGAAATAGCCAAAGTTACGGGCTATGCTTTCCAGCATGGCTTTGCCGTCGGCCATATCATTATAGCTTGGGAATACGCGCTGGCCGGCAATGTAGGTTAGCGCTACAACCGATCCCCATTCGTTAATAGCATCTTGTTTCATGGCTATTTGCAGCACGCGGTGCAGGCTTATGGCCGATATATCAAGCCCTTTGTGGGTGAACTCATAATTATTTTCAGGGTAAGGTATGCCTTTGCGCACGTTAATGCTCATGCCTATGGAGTGCAGTATAAAATCAACACCGCCGCCAAAATGTTCTTTGGTTTTTTCGAACAGGTTGGCAATATCATCGGCGCTGGTAACGTCGGCGGGGATAACCAGTGCGTTAATTTCTTCGGCCAGTTTATTGATAGTACCCATACGCAGGGCGATAGGGGCGTTGGTTAACACTATTTCGGCGCCTTCGGCATGGCAATGCTGGGCGGTTTTCCAGGCGATGGAGTTCTCGTCGAGCGCGCCGAATATGATACCTTTTTTTCCTTTTAATAAGTTATAAGCCATGTTGTTTGGTTTGTTTATTGTAAGGCAAAGGTATAATATATTTGCGATTTCGGATTTCGGATTTACGATTTTGTAATTTGTTAACGATGCATTTTGGCAATGCGAACTATTTGGGGCGTTTCCCCGATATTCTTCGGGGCCGGGCTTTCCGTTACAAGTCCTCGCCCTGCCAGCGCACAAGGTCCTGCACGGCTGTGGGCTTTTCACTTTAATCGCTTACGCGGAGCCTCGGTTGGGGGGAAGACCTGATTTTCTGCAGTACAGGACATGCCATTAAAATTACAATTATTGCGTAAGCTTAAACTCCACGCTCAGCGTTTGTTTCATCACCACTGCCCTGCCGTTGTTTATGGCTATGGTCCATTTGCCGCAGCGTTTTATTGCGTTTATTACTTCCTGGTCGCAGCCATAGCCTATGCCTTTTAATACCATAAAATTGACCGGTCTGCCGTCCTTGTCTATGGTGAAACCAATTTGCACGGTGCCTTCAACATTATTAGCGACGGCGCTTTGCGGATAGGATATAAGCTTTTTAACCGAATCAGTAAACGCTGCGATGCTCTGGTCGTGCGTTCTGAGCGTATAAGATTTTCGGCCCCTCCCGAACACAGGAAATGTGTAAACCGATGTAAAGAGAATGCAGCCATTAAGATCAACGGGATGGTACACAGCCGGCGCACCAGGGTGCTGTCGCTTTTGCACCACCTTTACCGGCAACTGCGAATTAATATCGATAACTTTTAACGGCGGTAAATATATAGTTATGAACCTGCTCCCCTTGTTATAATATTGCGGGGCGTCATACAGCATGGCCGCCGCAATGGTTAAGGTGTCATAGGGTTTTGCGCCATGTATCACGAAGTAACCGTTGCTATCGGTTTGCGCGCCTATTTTATAATGATAATTGCTGTAGTCAGCCTGGTCATAAGCCGAGTTGATAACGTGGTATTTTGCCGGCGTGCCGTCGTTATAATAAATATAACCGCGCAGATTTATGGTATCCCTGATAATAGGTTTGGCTTTGTCCTGGGCGGATGCGCACACAACCCATAGCATAAATAAGCCAAGGCAGAAAGTTTTCATTTTTAAATTCAGGTATAAATTCGATTAGTACTCAGATCTTCCCATTAAATCGTAATTTGTAAATCAACCCAACAACTCCCGCGCGTTCTGCAAAGCGCTTTCTCCAGGCTTATCGCCACTCAGCATCTTGGCTATTTCCAAAACACGTTCCTGTTCGTTCAGCTGTTTTATACGGGTGTAGGTGGTGGCGCCTTCGTCATCTTTGTACACAAAGTAATGGCTGTTGCCTTTGCTGGCTATTTGCGGCAAGTGAGTTATGGTGATCACCTGCAGGTTATCAGCCAGTTTTTCCATTATCTGGCCAACTTTGTTGGCTACTTCGCCGCTTACGCCGGTGTCTATTTCGTCAAAAATAATGGTAGGCAGCGCGGTGTTTTGGGCGATGATGGACTTTATCGATAGCATTAGCCGCGAGAGTTCGCCGCCGGATGCTACCTTGCTCATTTCGGCACGGGCATGGCCTTTGTTGGCGGTGAAGAGGAAGCGGATATGGTCGATGCCCGAGTCGGAAAGTCGGGAAGTCGAAAAGTCCGAAAGTCCGGAAGTCCGGAAGTCCGGAAGATTAGCTTCGGCTGCTTCTAACTTTCCGACTTTCGGACTTTCCGACTTTCGGACTAACTGTTCTATCCTTAGATTGGAGTTGGGCATTCCCATCTCGGAAAGTGCCGCCAACACGTTCTTTTCGATTCGGGGAATGGCTTTGGTTCTGTTAGCGGATAGCTGGCCTGCTAACTTTTCCAATTCGGCAAGGTCAACTGCCAATTGCTTTTGCAATTTTTCTATGGCTTCGTCGCCAAAGATGGCTTGTTGTATTTTTTCGGAGAGCTCGTCCTGGATCTGTAGTAACTCGGCATTGGTATTTACACGGTGCTTTTTTTGCAGGGTGTAGATCAAGCTCAGGCGGGTGTTAACTTCTTCGGTGCGGATGGGGTCTATAAGTGTGCGCTGTTCGATACCTTCGATTTCGGCGGCTATATCTTTTAATTCGATAACGGCGCTGTTGAGGCGCTGGTGCAACTCGAGTATTTCAGGGTTGAATTTTTCTAACGATGATAACTGGTGCCCTGCTTCGCGCAGCATAATAATGGCTGATGTTTCGCCTTCGTTCATTAGGTAGTAAGCGCCCAATAGGTTGCGTTTTATTTCGTCGGCATTGTTCAGTGCGTACAGTTCCTGCTCCAGGTGTTCCTGTTCGTCTGCCGCAAGGCTTGCTTTCTCCAACTCATCAAACTGGAACTGGTAATAGTCCAGGTCGGCTCTGGCTTTGTCGCTGTCTGCTATCAGTTGCTGTAGATGTGCCGTCGATTTTTTGTAAGCGCGGTATTTGGCGCGATAGTCGTTCAGCAAGTTGTTATGCTGGGCTACTGCATCAACCACCAGTAACTGAAACTCAGGGTCGTTTATTTCCAGCGTTGCATGCTGCGAATGTATATCTATCAACTTTTCGCCTAAAGCTTTAAGCGAATTTAAGTTGACCGGGGTATCATTTACAAAGGCCCTCGACTTGCCGTCGGCAGATATTTCACGGCGCAATACCGTTTCGGTCTCGTAGTCCAGGTCGTTTTCTTCAAAAAAATGTTTCAGGTGAAATCCGGCTATTTTAAAGGAGCCTTCAATAACACATTTCTTTTGCTGGTTAAAAAAGTACCGGCTCTCAGCCCGCTGGCCCAAAATAAGCGAAAGGGCGCCGAGTATGATTGATTTACCCGCGCCCGTTTCGCCTGTAAGTATGTTCAATCCCTTGTCAAAACTGATCTCGAGATCATCAATTAAAGCATAATTACTTATAGAAAGCTTTTGGAGCATAGCGTTATTTTGAGAACGCTAAAATACTACAAATTCATTTTGTTGAGGCTTGCAGCCTGTTAATTCTTTATGCTGTCCTTCGCTGCTTTCTCAGCTTTTTCATGCTCGTCATCCAGCTTATCCTTTATTTCACCCTTCACTCTCAGCTCCATATCTTCATGCGCTTTGCGCCATTCGGGGTTGTCGCGCATCTCTTTTTCCACTTCCTCCGCTATCTTTTTGCTTTCCTTGTTTACCCTCTCCATCTCCTTTTTCCATTTTGGATCGTTCATCTCTTTGCGCATGATCTCCGCCTGTATCTTCATGTCCTGTACTTGTTTACGGAAACGCGGGCTGTTGGCCTCGCGGTTCATCTTTTCAGCTTGTATCTTCATGTCCTCCATCTGTTTATGGAATTCAGGATTGTTACGAATAGCGTCGCCCATTTTATCAGCCTGTTCCTTCATATCAATCATTTGTTTTTTAAATTCCGGGCTATTTCTATACTCCTGTTCCATTTTTTCAGCCTGAATTTTCATGTCTTCAACCTGTTTGCGGAATTCAGGGTTCTTTTCGAGATCCCTGTGCATCTTTTCCCCTTGTTCCCGCATTTCGGCCATTTTCTTTCTCCATTCCGGGCTTTCGAGTTTTTTGTGCATAGCTTCGCCTTCCAATTTCATGGCCAGCATTTGTTTTTGCCATTTGGGATCATCCATACGGAATTTTTCATTCATGGCAAACCTCATGCTGTCCATATTTAGGTGCATGCCTTCAAATGGAGCAAACGACGGGTTTTCTTCCAGGAACTCTTTTTTGTCGGCTGCCGGTAATTCATCAATGGAATTGTAAGTGCGTGTTACGCCGTTATCCTCTAAAACTATCTTGAATTTCTTTTTGCCGGTTTTCAGCGTATCATCCAGCCCTTTATTACCCGCGGTATCGGCAATAAGCGTGAACGTTTTGAGTTTGTGTAATTTCTTTGGAGACACGGCCTTGGGGGCAATGTTCGCCGGTGCATCGGGTGCAATTTTGTTGAAGTTAACGGTAATGTGGTGGGCTATTTTATTAAGCCTGGTTTTTGCTACGCCATATTGTGGTAATCCCCATGTCAGCAATGCGCCTATAACAGCTATGGTTATAATAACCGCGAGGTTAAATTTTGGTAACGATTCGTTAGTTTTCATGTTGTTTAATCTTTTAATTCTATTTAATAAAGGGTACTTTTTTGAGCCTGTTGAGGCCATGGCCAGCGCATAACTCTGGCTGTTTTGCTGCGCTACAATAAACAGCGCCGATGCATAGGTATAGTTGCTGTAATCTTCCTCATCAATGACCATATCGTCGCAGCAATATTCGCGCTCCTGCCTTATGGTTTTTGAAATGAGCCATACAAAGGGGTTAAAGCAAAGGATGGTTTCCATAATGCACTGCAAAATATTCAGCAGGTAGTCATGACGTTTTATATGCGCCAGCTCGTGCAGCAAAATAGCTTCAACCTGGCTGTTATCAAGGTTATTAATAAGGGCGAAAGGGAATATAATTATGGGTTTTAGATGCCCGATGGTAAGCGGTATTTGCACATGCTCCGAAAAATAGAGCGATACCTTTTTTACTATCTTCAGCTTCTTTATCAGCACATCAGCCTTTGCCGACCAAACGCTATCCTGCAACAAATTCTTTTGCTTGCGGATATGGTGGATATGCACAAAACCGCCCAGCAAACGGAAAGCGTGCAATACAAGGCCTATCATATAAAGCCCGGTAATGTATTTGGCATAGGTGGCTATAAAAGCCTGCGCCTGCTGCAACAGGGTAGGTGTGTGCGCCGGAGTGAACCTTATGGCACCCATGCCCGCAGCGATGCTGTAATGCGGCACCGAAAGATTATGCAGATATATTTTTACCAGGTTGGCCAAAAACCAGCAGCAAATAATGGTGAGCCCCAGGTAATTGATATCGTACTTATATTTTGAACCCACGGCCGGGAAAAACTGCATAAACAGTTGCAGTGCCACGTAAATAAGTAAAGCTTGTCCGCACGATTCAAATAGAGCCTGCCCAAGCGCGTTGATGAGGATGCTGGTTGTCATAACGTTTTTAATTGTTGTTTTGTAATTGTGCCAGGTAATCTTTTATCATATCCAATTCTTCTTTGGATGATTGTTTGCTGCTTAGCGCCTGCATGATCAGCTGCGACGCCGAGCCTTTAAAAACCGTTGATATAATTTTATCGAGCGCGGTATTCTGCGCTTGTTCGCGGGTTATTAACGCTTTGTACAAATGTGTTTTGGCGGTGGTGTCGCGCTCAACCATTCCTTTGTCGTGCATTATCTGCATCAGCTTAAGGGTGGTGGTGTAGCCGGCGTCTTTTGTTTCTGCCAATACCTCGTGTACATCGCGAACGGTACACTGGCCCTTTTCCCACATGATCTGCAGTATTTCCAGTTCGCTTTCTGTTGCCTTTATTTCCATGTTAATTTGTTATACGAATTTCTTCGTACAAATATGTACGATGGATTTCGTATTTGCAAATTATTTGGAATTATTTCACATTTTTTAACATTTGGGAGCCCCCTCTAAATCTCCCCCGGTAGGGGAGACTTAAAAATGGTTAGGGGGTGGTGATTAGTGATTTGTGATCAAAGACCGGTGGTCGGTGGGCCCCCTCTAAATCTCTCCCGGTAGGGAGAGTTAAAAAAATGGTTAGAGGTTGGTGAGCCCCCTCTAAACGCGAAGCCTCATGAGCACCGCTTAAAATTAATAACTGCGAATAATCTCCCCCGGTAGGGGAGACTTAAAAAAGGTAGTGGTTAGAGGCTGGTGATTTGTGATTAGAGGTTAGTTGCTTTTAACATTTGTCGTTTGCGTTATTGCCATCGTCTTCATATTCTTCGTCATCTTCGTCGTCCTCATCGTTAACAACGCCATCAATGGTAACGCAGGAGTAGTCAAAATCGGGATTGCCGGCGTTTTTCAGGAGCTTATTTACTGTAGATGCGGCAACACCAACGCGCAAAGCGATGCGCCGCTGGCTGTAACCCCTGTTTGATAATTCGATACAGGTTTTCATAACCTCATTCCACGTTGGCGCTACCTTGAAACGGAGGTGGTTAAATTCTGCATCGAAACATACAAATTCAAATTGCAGGTTGGCCCCGGCCTTTATAATGTTAAATACGCACACGTTGTCTTCGCCGTATTCCTCGTAAGTGCTGCGTTGTTTTATTTGTTTAACGTAACGCCAGTCGGGGTTTAGTTTACTGCGGGCAATGGCGAATGCGCTGTCGCAAAAATTGATGAGCATTTTACTGCCTTGCAGGTCGTTTTGGGTAATGGGTCTGGCAGCGGCGCGTTTGGGTGTATGGGCAAGCGCCAGTATAGACAGGCCGTACTTCTCTTTCAGAAATTTAAGGTGTTTCATGAGTTGTACGGCTTCTTTTGCCCGGCCCGTTTCGTTTTGGATAAAGGTGAGGTTATCAATTATCAGTACTTTGGCGCCCGACCTGGCAATGGCCGAATCGATCTCCTTTTTCAGGTATTCGCTGTCGCCGGTACTATCGGGAATATGTTCGATATTGAATTGTGCGCGGTAAAAAGAGGGGCTAAATATGAATTTCCCTTCCGCTGAAACATACCTGGCCTCGAACTGCCTTGTTGAATGTTCAAAATCGATATAAAGCACGTTTGCGGGTGGTACCTCATTTTTAAAAAAGGTATTTACCTGCGTGCCCGAAGCCAGGCTATTGGCGATTTGTACGGCCAAAATGGATTTGCCGACATTGGTATCGGCAAACAGGATGCATAATTCGCCCTGGAACCAAAACTGGCCAAAAAGCATTTTTTGTTCGGTATAATTATCAGACAACCAATCGGCCGCCTGCATAATGGTGAATACTTCACCGGTGTTTTGTTGTGACATATATAAAGGTTTTGATGATGTGATGGAGGATGCAAATAAATAATGGCGCCCTGTGAGCAACTAACGAATGAATATTTAAGCTGTTTAGGGGAGGCCTGCAATGCTATTAAGTTAAGCGAATTTGGCTGGCAGGCTTTTGACGACTGATCGCTTTATTACCTGGCGCGCTCCGTTTACCCACCCGACTTCGCTCAGCCGCTCGTCTGCCCTCCCTTTGCTTCGCACAATGAGGGCAAAAATTATTTCTTAACTTAATAGCATTGGGTAGACCATTTAAAGGTCGGCACAATTTTCTGTTAAAGTGGTGACATAATCGTGTCAGTACCTGATAATCAGCGGGTTAATTTGCAGGTGTTCGCGGTGTTTTTTGCGTTCGCACTGTTCGCGGCGTTTTTTGCGTTCGTGGGTGTTCGCAGCGTTTTTGGTGTTTACCGCGTTTCAATTGTTCAGGCCATTTTTAGTGAACGGGGCGTTTTAATAGTCGTTTTTAGGAAGTGCAAGACCTCTGATCACTAATCCACTGATTACCGATCACCAACCTACTGTTTCTGCAAAGTATTATACTTATTACCATTGCCGGGATCGGCCTGGTTCAGGGTGTTCATGGCTGCCGTTTTATCCTGCGGGCTGGCCTTGGCTAAAACCGACACAAATTCATCGCTTTTTGCAGTATAGAACACCACGGGGTACATATCGCCAATGCGGGTCCTGTCAATTTGGGTAAGGGTGGGCAGCAGCGCTTCGATAATTTTGAGGCCCTTGCCCGAGTTATCGGCCATAATATCGAGGCCGTTGCGGTGGTAGTCGTACATAAAACTGCGCAGTGGTGCATATAGCTTATTATTCAGATTCTCGCACAGCCAGTAACGGTTAAGGTTGCCGTCAAATGCCTTCCAGCCTTTATAAGATGATGACTGTGCCAGGTTCGTTACATTTTGGGCGGCGGTAAAATAAGGTGTGCCGCCAAAGCGCGAAAAGCTGTCGTAGTCCATACCTACAATAACATAGGCATAAAACGCCATAACCGAGCTGAGGTTACTGGTAAAACTTTGGTCGCTGTAATCAATGGTTTGGCCGGGCTGGTAGGTAAAATCAAAGCTCTTATCGTTTATGATCATTAACGCAGTGGAGTATGACGAATTAAACACCGGCCTCGACGATTGCACCTGTAACTCGCCGCTAAAGGTGGCATTGCCATCCCAGCTGGTAACGTTCAATATAAAGGTGCAATCTATTTTTTCTTCCGGATTAATAGGGTCCGCAGCCCATTTACGGCCATTCAAAAAATCTTTCATCGCGGTAGCCAGCTGGTCGAAGATACGCTTGTTGGTGGTTTGTATCTTGGGCGCCAGGACCGTTACCCGCGCATTCAGATCCTGCGCTTTTGCACTAAGGCTTAAACAAACTAACAGGATATAAATGCTTATCTTCTTCATTGTTTAATTAGTTCAATAACTTTTTGGCATATATCGCGTGCAACCTCGTCCTTACTTTTCAGGTCGTACTCGGTTTTCCGGCGGTCGCTATCAATAATGGTGATCTTATTGGTATCACCCCTAAAGCCTGCGCCCGCATCATTAAGCGAATTTAACACAATAAAATCAAGATTTTTCTTTTCCAGTTTCTGAATTGCATTTTCTTCCTCGTTATCCGTTTCCAATGCAAAACCTACCAATATTTGCCCGTTAGTTTTTTTGGCGCCAAGCGTTTTCAAAATGTCGACAGTGGTCTTTAATGAGATGTTAAGGTCAGCGTCCTTCTTCTTTATTTTCTTGTCAGAAACCGTAACAGGCGTGTAATCGGCAACGGCGGCGCTCATGATGCCTACCTTAGCATCCTTATAATACATTTCGCAGGCTTGCAGCATTTCGGCAGCGGTATTTACGTCAACACGTTTAATAGATGATTGCCTGCTAACCTGTGCAGACGGGCCCGAGATCAGCGTAACATCGGCCCCAAGTAGAGCCATTTCGTCTGCGATGGCAAAGCCCATTTTGCCCGATGAGTGATTGCCTATAAAACGCACCGGATCAATGGCCTCATAAGTAGGCCCCGCGGTAACCAGCACTTTTACATTAGCTAATGGAAGTTTTTTTTTTATTTCTGCCGATATAAAATCAATAATTTCTTCGGGTTCAGCCATGCGGCCCTCGCCATGCAGGCCGCTTGCCAGTTCGCCCGTGCCTGGGTTAATGAGTATATTCCCGAAGGAACGCAGCTTTTCAACGTTTTGGGTAGTGGATTGGTGCTTCCACATATCCAGGTCCATAGCGGGGGCAAAATATACCGGGCACTTGGCCGATAGGTATACCGCCATCAATAAATTATCGCATAAGCCGGCGGCCATTTTTGCCAGGGTATTGGCGCTTGCGGGCGCTACAATAAAAATATCGGCCCAAAGGCCTAATTCAACATGATTGTTCCACTCGCCGGTTTCTGGTATAAAGTAATCAACCAGTACCGGTCTTTTTGAGAGTGTGGCAAGGGTAAGGGGAGTAATAAAATGGGTAGCATCGGGCGTCATTACCACCTGCACATGGGCGCCGGCTTTAATAAGTAGCCGAACCAGCGTAGCCGATTTATAAGCCGCTATGCTACCGCAAATACCTAAAACAATGTTCTTATTCTCAAGCATAAACCCCCTAACCCCCTGAAGGGGGAACTATAAAGTAAAATTAAACAAAAAAAACTCCCATCGGGAGTTTTTAGTACATGTTCATTCCTCACTCCCCCTTCAGGGGGCCGGGGGGTTAAACTTCTTTAGCCGGATTGCGGTGATAAATTTTACCGTCTAAAAATTCCTGAACTGCAACCAATGATGATTTTGGCAGTTTTTCGTAATATTTAGATATCTCGATCTGTTCGCGGTTCTCAAATACTTCTTCTAAATTGTCATTAGATGAAGCAAATTCAGAAAGTTTTTGGTGCAATTCTTCTTTTATGTTATTTGAAAGCTGGTTAGCTCTTTTTGACATAATCACGATCGACTCATAAATGTTGCCGGTTTCTATATCCAGCTCACGTAAGTCGCGCGTTACTGTGCTGCTCGCAACGGCAGGCTTGTTAATAATAGTAGTCATATCAATTTTTTAATTTGGAATTTTTTGATTGTCGTTCCCTTTCTCTGATGGCGGCTGGGATTTTACCGTATCTTTCTTAGCTAATTTTCTTGCAATGCGGCTATCGGTCAATGCCTCAGCCAATATAGTTTTAGCGCGTGCTATACCACGGTCGCTTTCTTTTTTGTAATTAGCCACCTGCTCGGTATATGGGCTTTTTGCATGTTTGTCAGTGAACTGGTCAGCATCAACAATAACTTGTGTATAGCGCTCTTCCTGGAAATCCTCGCGGCTCGCTTTAGCATACAGGTACTGTGCCTCAATAGTTAAAAACTCCATCTCTTCGGCATATTTTGTATCCGGGTAATCGCGTAACGAGTTACCGAATGAGATCACAGCGGCCTGGTAATCGCCAATAGTTAAGTATAATTTGGAGTTAGCGTATGATTTTTCTTCCAGCTTATCGCGCAGCGTTTGTATCAGCTTACTGGCCTCAGCAACACGCTCGCTTTTAGGGTACAGGTTAATAAATAACTGTAGTTTTTCAATAGCCTTCTGCGTATTCTCCTGGTCGAGCGAAAATATCGGCGAATCCAGGTAATAGCAATAGGCCGACATAAACCGGCACTCCTCAGCTCTCGAGCTTGAAGGATAGGTATCAGCAAAAGTTTGAAAATGGTAACGTGCCGAAGTATAATCCTTCAGTTTGTAGTTAGTATAAGCGTAATAATAATAAAGGTCCTCTGCCTGTTCCTGGCCGCGGTAACGCTGTACAAGGCCGTCAAACAATTCCAACGCCTTGCTGTAATCCCTTTTGTTATAAAGCCTTATAGCCTCGCGGTATTTTTTGGCATTATCATTACTTGCTTTTAGCTTCTCAAATTTGCTTTTACAGCTCCCGAACGCAAGTATTAATACAATTAATAAACCCCCTAATAAAGATTGTTGTTTTTTAAACATCGTGCAAAGATAGTTGAATAATATAAATCAGTCAATTATTTATTTTAATGGGCTAATATATAGCCCCTTTTTTACACTGCAGGTATATATATAAGGTATTTAACATCTTTTAACGAATGGTTCATGGTCCATGGTTCGAGGTATATTATAATACAATCGTTGTTGATGAGGTTCAAACTCGAATTTTGAATGTCGTGTTTATTTTTAATAGGTATTCAAGAAGACTATCGTCGTTTAAAGGAATAAAGAATTTTGTTAATTCTTGAATTCTGAAAATTCTGATTCAGATAATTTTTTGGGCGTTCCCGCTGATAGAAGCGGGTCGTGCTATCCGCTCATACTGCACAGGCCTTAACCACAAGGCCGGTATCCGCTGCTATCACTAACGCTGGTTGGCGGGCTATACTATATATATAATATACATGATCGTACTGAAAATAAATATACGCTTTCTTTCACTCCCTCTTTGTGCAGTGGTGAGGGCGATGAGTCGACCGCGTCAGGTAGCCCATTGTAAAATGACTTCAAGAAATACATTCTAAAAGAGCGAAGTTAAAGTCTCCCCTACCGGGGGAGATTATTCGCGAAGCGTTAATTTTTAAATGGAGCTCATGAGGGCTTCGCCGTTTAGAGGGGGCCGGACTGGAGCTTCCAATTTTTTCTCCCTCATCTACAAAGTGTTACAACTACACTAAGTAAATATTATGGAAAGCGTTTGCATAATCTAAAACTATGGCTACCTTTGCAGCCCGCAAAAAAAGGTAGCGGATGCTTGTTTTAAAGCCAAATAAAAAAGATTTAAAATAAATATTGCAGAAGCAAAAAAGGTTCTTACCTTTGCAGTCCCAAAACAAACGGGCGCTGATAGCGAAAAAAGAAGGAAGCGATTTCCCGATTTAAAAACACTCGAATTTCAACCCTTGCAAAAGGGGAAAAATAAAATCTGAACCGTGATGGGGAAGAGAGAAAGTTCTTTTAAGAGATAGATAATCATGTAGCGTACGGGCTATGAAAGAAGGCGAAGAGCGGAAAGCTAAAAGCGGGAAGGTTAACAAGAGGCAGCGATGTTTCTGAGAGACTAAGAAGCAAATAGCGGGAAGCAAGAAGCTTGAAGGAGTAGACTGATACGAAGAAAGAAAAAGAGAGAGTAGGATACGGAGGAATTTGTATAAAGAATAAGTTGGTGATTAGTGATTGGAGGTTAGTGATCGGTGCTTGGGTAACCAAACACAGGATAACAAACCAAAGAAAGCTGAGAAGCTGACACAAACAGATTTTAAAGATTCTATTATTAATAATAGGGTCGGGAAATCGAACTTAGACATTTTACAATGGAGAGTTTGATCCTGGCTCAGGATGAACGCTAGCGGCAGGCCTAATACATGCAAGTCGGACGGGATAGGAGAGCTTGCTTTCCTTGAGAGTGGCGCACGGGTGCGTAACACGTATGTAACCTACCCTTGTCAGGGGGATAGCCTCTCGAAAGAGAGATTAAGACCGCATAACATTGCGACGTAGCATTACGATGCAATCAAATATTTATAGGACAAGGATGGGCATGCGGAACATTAGCTAGTTGGTGCGGTAACGGCGTACCAAGGCTACGATGTTTAGGGGATCTGAGAGGATGACCCCCCACACTGGTACTGAGACACGGACCAGACTCCTACGGGAGGCAGCAGTAAGGAATATTGGTCAATGGGCGGAAGCCTGAACCAGCCATGCCGCGTGCAGGAAGACGGCCCTACGGGTTGTAAACTGCTTTTGCAGGGGAATAAACCCCCGATCGTGATCGGGGCTGAATGTACTCTGAGAATAAGGATCGGCTAACTCCGTGCCAGCAGCCGCGGTAATACGGAGGATCCAAGCGTTATCCGGATTTATTGGGTTTAAAGGGTGCGTAGGCGGCCTATTAAGTCAGGGGTGAAAGACGGTAGCTTAACTATCGCAGTGCCTTTGATACTGATGGGCTTGAATGTACTTGAGGTAGGCGGAATGTGACAAGTAGCGGTGAAATGCATAGATATGTCACAGAACACCAATTGCGAAGGCAGCTTACTAAAGTATGATTGACGCTGAGGCACGAAAGCGTGGGGATCAAACAGGATTAGATACCCTGGTAGTCCACGCCCTAAACGATGAACACTCGATGTTGGCGATATACGGTCAGCGTCTAAGCGAAAGCGTTAAGTGTTCCACCTGGGGAGTACGCCCGCAAGGGTGAAACTCAAAGGAATTGACGGGGGCCCGCACAAGCGGTGGAGCATGTGGTTTAATTCGATGATACGCGAGGAACCTTACCCGGGCTTGAAAGTTAGTGAATGATCCAGAGACGGATCAGTCCTTCGGGACACGAAACTAGGTGCTGCATGGCTGTCGTCAGCTCGTGCCGTGAGGTGTTGGGTTAAGTCCCGCAACGAGCGCAACCCCTATGTTTAGTTGCCAGCATGTAATGATGGGGACTCTAAACAGACTGCCTATGCAAATAGAGAGGAAGGAGGGGACGACGTCAAGTCATCATGGCCCTTACGTCCGGGGCTACACACGTGCTACAATGGGCAGTACAGAGGGCAGCTACCTGGCAACAGGATGCCAATCTCAAAAAGCTGTTCACAGTTCGGATCGGGGTCTGCAACTCGACCCCGTGAAGTTGGATTCGCTAGTAATCGCAGATCAGCAATGCTGCGGTGAATACGTTCCCGGGCCTTGTACACACCGCCCGTCAAGCCATGGAAGCTGGAAGTGCCTGAAGTGCGTAACCGTAAGGAGCGTCCTAGGGTAAAGTCGGTAACTGGGGCTAAGTCGTAACAAGGTAGCCGTACCGGAAGGTGTGGCTGGAATACCTCCTTTCTGGAGCAGGTTCCTTCCCTACTCGCAACTCTTTTCTATAAGTGCATCAGAACTGCACGTTACATGATTTATTTCTTAAATGTTTAGATGTGAGATAATAGATGTGAGATATGAGACAGCTGCAAGGCACTCAAATCTCAGGACTCAAATCTCAGATCTCAAACAAAAAAAACAAAAGGAAAACCCAAAAGATGAAGCCATCGATGTGGGCCTGACCGCACAGGGGGCAGGGACTCAGTTGGCAGTATTCAGTTGGCAGTTAGCAGTTAATCTGGAAACTGCAAACTAAAAACTGCAAACTAACAGAAAGTCCCGTAGCTCAGTTTGGTTAGAGCACTACACTGATAATGTAGGGGTCAGCAGTTCAAATCTGCTCGGGACTACACGCAGCGCAGCTGCGAGTCAAAAGTCTACAGTCGTTAGTCCGAAGTCG
>Ga0206963_10093_pt2 | contig 27881 bp, 25 predicted proteins | sample Alteio_BWOrgHeat_28_FD_152958 | JGI IMG/M metagenome (GOLD analysis project Ga0206963, IMG submission 152958) | Enriched cells from forest soil in Barre Woods Harvard Forest LTER site, Petersham, Massachusetts, United States -... | ecosystem: Environmental > Terrestrial > Soil > Temperate forest >... | reverse complement strand
CGCCACCGGGATTGCCACCTCCAGGATTTCCTCCGCCGGGATGTCCGCCACCACCGGGACTTCCTCCACCAGGATGTCCGCCACCACCGGGATTTCCTCCACCAGGATGTCCGCCACCACCGGGACTTCCTCCACCAGGATGTCCACCACCACCGGGATTTCCTCCACCAGGATGTCCGCCACCACCGGGACTTCCTCCACCAGGATGTCCGCCGCCACCGCCTCCGCCACCCGGATGTCCACCGCCGCCGCCTCCGCCACCCGGATGTCCGCCGCCGCCCGCTTCGGGCATAGCCATGGTTGTATTATTTGCTAACGCTGATGAATTTGAGATCGACAAAGCAGTCGCGGTGTCCGCCCAGGAACTTGACGAGAGAAGCAACGCCGCCGAGATCGCGACGGTTAGTCGCGGAACTGTCGTTTTTATCATTGTATGAACCCCCAACAAAGAAAAGAACCCATCGGAATTTCCAGATCAATCAACCGCAAGATCGGCTGAAGACGGATCTGCCAAATTCTTACTTAGGTTTTACCTGAGGGTTACTAGAGCAGTTTCCATGCCAGATTTATGACGCCTCAAACGAAATCTTTTTTTCTGTTGGAACCGTTGAAACGTAGTAATTGCAAAGAGCTAGCGCTCGTTTTGAAAAAGAGCGTGGCGAGGGTAAAGGTTCTCTTTTGGAACCATGAAAAATTTTACCGGATGCGTTATGGCGCAGAGCTACAAATGGCACCACCGCGAAACATTTGCCTCTGCTCTCGATTTTCCGATCTCAAATACGTTATGCTACCAAACACGCGGCACAATACATGACTTCACTACATCGCTCCCTCACCGTCCTGTTAGCCCTGACTTGCCTAGCCCTCTTGGTTTGCCTAGATTTCACCCCCGACGCCACCAACGACAAGTGGATCCAAATGAAAGTCGGACAAGAGATCCTAGAAACCGGCCATATTCCCAAGACCCTTGAATACGGATTTACGGAATCAAAAGACGCTCCGTTCGTGGCACATGAATGGCTTCCTTCGATTCTATTTGCAAAGTGGTACCAGCTCTTTGGTGACAACAGCTTCGCTCCGTTCAAAATAGTAACCGCGGCTATCATCGCTCTTCTGACTTTTCTTCTCGTCTTTGGAATTACTCACAACGTTAGCCTCTCATTTTTCTTCATAGCCCTCGATGGGCTGGTAATGCATTACCGTCTGGCGATGCGGCCCGAATCGTTGGCGTGGTGCTATCTCTTGGTCGAACTTATCCTGGTATTTCAATATGCAAAGTCACGAAAGGTAGCCTGGCTCTATTACCTATGTCCGCTTATTGTCCTGTGGGCAAACTCCCACGGCTCCTTTCCGCTGGCCGTCGCCATTCCGGCTATCCTAATAGTAGGGCAAGTGCTCGACGATCTTCGTACGACAGCGCGGAACAAAGGCGCGTTTCGCAAAGTAATCAAATCTCATGGGACAGCGACGATCGCCATCGGGGCCCTTGGTTTGTCGTGCCTTATCAACCCCTACGGGGTTGCGCTCATTCATCATGTGGTTGAGATAAACCAATCCGATTGGCTCCGCCGAGGGATCATCGAATGGCTTCCCCCCTTCTCAAAGGAATTCATCATTTCGTATCGTGAGGCGTTCTGCCTCTATCTTGCGTACAGTTTTTTTCTCTTGGCCTGTCTTTGTATTGGCCGCAAGAAACTAACCACTTCTGACGCTATTCTTTCTGGAATCTTTTTTCTTCTCTCTTTGACCGCCCAAAGACAGATTGTCATTTTTTGCCTGGTCTCAACGCTTGTGGCCGCAAAGAGCCTGAGTGGACGCTGGCAATCAACGAGATCGCAGGTCATCGTTTCCAGTGTCGCGTTGGTTCTCATAGGGGGGATGACTCTCTATAGTTATTACTACGGTAATGCTTTGGGCGATCGCCCTGGGAATCGAAAACAGAATTATCTATCCGAGGAAGCGCATAAATTCATTCGAGAGAACAAGCTAAGAGGAAATGTTCTTAACTCATACCCCATAGCCAGCGAACTTATTTTCCATTACTATCCCGACATACGAATTACCATCGATTCTAGAGTAAGTGGCTACGGTGAAGAGGTCTGGAAGAAATACTTGGCCCTGAGTCGATTCGAGAGCGAACTCAAGAGGTTTATTGATACTTATCACGTAGACCATTTTATTTTGCTCCACCGTGACTTCCGTTTCTTTGTAGCCAGAACTCCCCAACCTTGGCTCGACTGGAAAGTCATCTATTCCGACCCTACGATCGTCATCGCCTCTCGCCCCGAATGGTGTCCCCACGGACAAGAGTGTCCGTCCATCGCCCAAATGCTAAATCGATTTAAGATGGATTACTTGGAGCAAGAATAGAGGTCGGGTTATGCCAATACGCCGTCCGCCTCGACGAAGATGACATTTCTTGCAGCCCAAACCAATGAAGGTGACGTTGAGCGCTCACCTAGAATCGCTACTTAACTAAAGTGACAATTTCTTGCAGCCCAAAAACAACTGGCAAAGAACTTGCTTTACCACTCCAGCATAGAGAGAGAAGCCGCCCTGGCAGTGGAGGAAAATTATGAAACGAAATCTATTTCACTATGGCTCTCACTATGCTCTTTTCATCCTAGCCGCATCCGTTCTTTGCGTCGGATGTTCTAAAAGCCCCAACGGAATGATGGCGGTTCCCGCATTAACCTCATCGCAAACGCAAACGGATCAAAGTCCCGGCGAACAGACCAGTTTAGTCGCCACAATCACCTACCCACCCGCAATGGCACAAAGTATCCAATCCCAATCGCAGATCAATCTCGGCTCCAGCTGCGCTCAGTGGACGAGACACAACGCAGGGAATACCACCGCCGAAGTCGTAGAATTTCATCGGGGCGCCTGTCCTAGCGATGGATCAACACTGCGGGATGACTCACTAGCCTTCTCCGCCGATGTAGAGAGAATTACCGACGAGGGTGAAGACGTCACTTACCAGTTAGTACGAAACGACACCGGAACCCAAGTGGTGGTAGGCCAAGTCATAATGTCGGCCACGGGGGTCGCCACCCTTCAAGAGCTTTGCCAATTCACGGCGAGCGGGCAAGCCACCTCTGAATTCAACAATAATTGCTACGTTGTGGAAGAAGAGGGATCTTACGGAAGTCTCGATATAACCCAAGGGAACTAACGAATCGCCAGACGGAAATAGGGGGCCCAAACCACCGGCCCCCTGTCTCCCAACAATGATTTTGGACGCAAAGCTTAAACCACGTCCTTGTGAACCTTCTTTGGAAGAGCCTCTTATTTGGGGGGCTGACGGCGTGTGAGTCCCATTTCCTGATACCAAATGGGAGAGAAAAAAAATGGGCCGCGTAAGACTTGAACTTACGACCCGCTGATTAAGAGTCAGCTGCTCTACCAACTGAGCTAGCGGCCCACAACCCTGAAGCTTTTAGCGTAGTAGTGAGCCTTTGTCTATCCCCGCGAGAGGGGAGGCCTGAATGGCGCCCGAAACGCCAAAGTCGACTAGTTTTAGCGTCCCTCGAATAACGGAGGGAGCCGAGACATAGTAAAAGAGTTCCAGCAACGTCTCAGAATGCAAGGTAGGCGCTTTCGAGTCGTAGGTGCCGGAAAAATAGTAGTCGTAACAGGTCCCTTTGTCGGATGCGGAACTAACGATCAACAGCATCGTAGGAAAGTTCAGCGCCATGCTCCCTTTAACAGCATCCGTAACCGTGGCACCGGCATTCTTAAGCGTACATTTGTACGTAACGACATCCCCGGCGTCGGTCTCTTGACACTGATCCAGTTGCCCCGGGGTCAATGCAAGCGACGATCGGTCAAAGATACTCGTAATCAAGGTCCCCTGAACCGGGGGCAGATACGGGGGGAGTAGATCTGCCAAGCCTTGGGAACACAAAATCAATCCGACACACAGGAGAAATATTACTTCAGAGATAGGTTTCATGGCGGCCCCACTAACGGTTCATATGCTTGTTGAACAAAACGGTACGATCCAGTGAAAGGTTTCCCATTGTCGTAGCTACCCGAGAAATTTTCACAAACCGGTAACGTCTGTAGGACCGAGTCCCCTAAACCTTGCGTATCGAATGAAAAGATTAGCTTGCCGTCAGATACCGATTTAATCGAAGCGCCGAGCGCCGCCAGTTCACAGGTGTGGGTATTAAGCCACTGAACCTGGCGCACACTAATTTGAAATTGCTTTATCCACACGCGCTTCTGCGAGTCTCTAAATACTTGTAGCTTACCCAACTCATCTGGCGAAAAATCGACGGTCGATGCAGGGATTCCATCATCATCCGGATCCTCGCTCAAATACGCGTTGGAAATATTATTATCCGCGTCGAATTCCACCCCTAGGTAAGTCATATTGCACAACATGGCTTCATTCATCTGGCATGCCGGAAGCGAGACCTGACCATCCGTGAAATTAAGCCTTCCATCCAATTCAACGTACTGAACCCCAGTAGTTTTAGCGATTGCAAAGACTGAAAGAAAAGCCGCCACCAAAATAAGACTGCTGTGATTCACCTTCAATCCTCCCCTAGTCGACCAAATTCTCGTCCACTAAATCCATCAAATCAATCTAATCCGTCGACAGATCGCGTTAGACTATTGAGTTCGGGTCGCTTCGTTCGCAATGCCCGGAGCCGGGGCTAGGCGTGCAGATGCACTCCTTTGGAGTGGTGAAACTTGGGGGGTTCTATTTGTAGAGTGACATGCTCAATGTGAAACTCCTTTTCAATGAGGCTGATAACATCTTCCAAAATCTTGCAGTAGTCGACACCCTCCACGACTAAAACGTGCGCGCTTAAGGAATGTACGCCACTAGCGACCGCCCAAACGTGCAGATCGTGCACCCGAATCACTGATGGGTAGGCTTCTATTGTCTTTCTTATCTGCTCCACGTCGACTCCTTTAGGGACTCCCTCGAGAAGCACATTCACGCAGTCGTAAAGCAAATGATAGGCACCAAAGAGGATAAAACCCCCAAGCCCCATAGAAAGGATAGGATCCGCCAGCTGCCAACCGAACGCAAAAATAAGAAGGGAGGCTACCAATGACGCAGCCGAACCCAAGGCATCGGTTGCGACGTGTAACCAAACTCCCCTAAGGTTTAAATTGTCGCGACAGCTTTTTCTCACCAAGAGAAGGCCGATAAGATTTACCAGTACTCCCCCCGCTGCCACGGCCGCCATAATTCCCACTCGAATCGGCTGAGGATCGGAAAACCTTTGCCAGGCTTCATAGAAAATCCACAACGCTATTCCAAAAAGTGCTGCCCCATTTACCAGCGCCGCTAGAATTTCCGCTCGATAGTATCCATAGGTTTTCGCCGAATTGGCTGGGCGCTTCGCCACCCAGACTGCGAAAATACTAAGCCCAATGGCCGCCACATCGATCGCCATGTGTCCCGCATCGGCGAGAAGCGCTAACGACCCGCTCATCAGCCCGCCGACTACCTCCGCACAAAGATAGACTGAACTAAGTAACGACAACCACCACAACTGACGTGTGGGGTGGTGATGGCTATGCCCGTGATGGTCGTGGTGATGTGAACCGCTCATTACGCCTCTCTCATACCTTTCGACGGGGAAGGGAAAAAAACGGAAGCTCCTCTTCCGACGAGTTGCCTCCCTTTAGCCTCTTCTGAAGGGCAATCTCAAAATCTAAAATCCGATCCTTAAGAAGACCCAGGTCAACTTCATCCCCACCTTGACGCCCTTTTTCTAAATAGGACAGCGACGAAGCTAGCAATTTCCGCGTCCCCGCCCAATTTTCGCGACTCGCATGATGTAACGCGACGGCAACCTGGATGAGACATTGGAGGTAGGCATGTCGCGAACCTGACGCTTCGTTCCATAAGTCTTCCCACAGCTCATGCGCCTCAAAATAATTGCCTTCGTCGAAATGACGGCAGGCCCCCGCGAAAAGTTGTAGGTCGGATTCATCGGACACTAGTCTTCTTACCTTTGGAAATACCCCACCGTCATTGCCAAATTGTCACACAAATCTCGGTAAAACAGTCTCCCCTTTGACATCGGGTCTATGCTAAGGTGCGTTAAGTCCGAACTTGAACAACTTTCAGGCTGGGGTCGAGGTGGCCCGCACATTGCAGTATAAGAGTTAGCTCAACCAGGTGACGTGTGCGCGATAACCCAGATGACGATTCCTCAAACAGGGTTCCCGATCGCTTAAAGGCGTGGTTCAACGGAGCCAGGTCTAAAGGCAGCCGATTTCTGAGCGGCCATACCTGGCAACGACTTACCGCGTCATTTAAAGATCGGATCTCCGGCAAAGTTCCCACCCGGTTTGAATTCGATCTGAAAAAAGTCGAGCTGAAGAAGATTTCGGAACGTTCGAACTGGATCCGGTGGGGAATTATCGTCCTGGCGGTCTTTTTGCTGGCGGAAGTCGCGGATCGGATGATTGGCCTATTCGTACGGCCCACTTATATGGCCCCGCCACGACGCGCGGCGCCAACCACCCCCCAACGAGGAGCTCCGACTGCGGGAGTGGAATACGACTCAATTATGCGACGGAACATGTTTAACTTTGAGGGCAAGATCCCGCCACCGTTTGACCAAGGGCTATTGGATTGTATGAGTCAGGCAAAACCAACCACACAGCGGATTACGCTCTTAGGGACGATTGTCATGAATGACGAGGGTCTGTCGGTAGCTCTCATTCAGGAAGAGGGGAATGCCACCAAGTTCGCCGTCAAAAAGGAAGAAAGTTTCTCCGACGGGAAATTCTTAGCCAAGAAGGTGGAGCGCAAGAAATTTTGTTTCCAGGTCAACTCAACGAAAGAGTTCGAATTTGCAGAAATCCCGGAGGAGGGGGGCGGCTTGATCGGAGCGAGCCTATCCGGGATTGACGGCATCACCCCGATCAACGAAAAAACTTTTGCCATAAAGAAAACGTTTTTGGAAGACAAGCTCCATAATTTACCTGATCTTTTGCAAACGGCGCGCGCGGTACCTTATCTTGAACCCGGAACGGGCAAGTTTATGGGTTTTTTGGTGCAGTCTGTGGATCCGAACTCTCCGTTCTCACAGCTGGGGATTCGCCAAGGCGACATCCTCACGAATGTGAACGACATCGTATTGGACAATCCAGGAAAAGGATTGGAAGCTTTCCAACGCTTAAGAAGTTCTCCCGAAGTGGTATTGGGAGTGATCCGTGGTGGCGAGAAAACAGCTTTGACCTTTAACGTGAAATGATGACGAATCATAAACCGCAGCTTTTCATCCCTGAAAGGGCTCTCCCCATGAAATTTCTCATGCAGAGCTTAGCCTCGATCTGGATCTGTGCGTTAAGTCTGTTATTTTTCGCGCGACCCGCCTTTGCAGAAACTCCAAACCCCTTCGGCAATGTAAACCCAGCGCCTCCCCCTCCTACAGGCGGCCAGCCCGGCGGATTTCCCGAAGACGATGATTTTTCCCCCGATGGAAGCTTTGGCTTTCCGACGCCGAATAATCCCAACAATACCGCGCCACCGCCAGGGGCAGCACCTGGCACGCCACCAAGTAATCCAGGCTTTAAGAATCCGGGAACCACCCCTCCCGCGCCCAGCCGTATCCCAAGTCCGCCATCGGGACGCACCGCCGCTCCATCACCTGCCCGCCCGTTTAATGCCCCTGGAACCGAAGCGGCCAGCAACCCCTTGGGCGGGGAAAAAGTTGCTTCAAAACCACCGCAGAAGCTGGCCGACTATTTAGAACTCGACTCTTCCGTCAAAGGACTCGAAGTAAAAAATTTCGACCTCCCCGACAAAGACATTCGGGACGTGGTCACGTTGATCAGTAAATGGACTGGTAAGAATTTTATTTTAGATAACAAAGTCCGTGGAAAGATTACGATCATTGGCCCGAGCCAAGTTACGCTACAAGAAGCCTACAATGCATTCCTCTCGGCCCTAGATGCCAACGGACTCACGACGGTCCAAAGCGGAAAATTTATTCGCATTATTGAATCGGCCGAAGCGAGACGATCCCCCGTTAAGACTTACGCAGGAGACTACGCTCCAAAAGACGACCAATTCATCACACGAATTTTCCAGCTCAAATACATCAATGCGGACGAGGTATCCAGAGAGTTTAGAGATCTCACCACCCGGCAAGGAAAACTATTCGCTTACGAGCCCACCAACTCGATTATCATCACCGACACCGGCTCCAACATCCAGCGCATTAAAGAGATATTGGACACCTTGGATGTGAAGAGCTTCGAAACGACACTTCACGTACTACGAATTAAGAACAGCTCGGCCAAAACCATCTCTGAAATGCTCGGCGAAATTTACGGCGATGATAAGAAGTCGGGCGGCGCAAGTGCCGGAGCTAGAACGTTCCGTCGCAGTTCACTGGAGCGAACTCGCGGTGGTGGCGTAATCACGAGAATTATCCCCGATGAAGCCACGAATAGTCTGGTGGTGCTTGCCAACCAAGCTGGATTCCTACAGCTGGTCAAATTGGTAGACCGGCTCGACGTCAGGGTGACCGATACCGGTCGTATCCACGTCTACTACTGCGAATATGCAAAGGCGGAAGACTTAGCGGCTACCTTGGCTTCTCTCTCACAGAGTGGCCCAGGCGGAAAAGGCTCATCCCGAAAGACCAACGTCACCTCGCCTCAGTCGACTACGCCCGCGGGGGGCCAAGCCGGGCAGACCCCCTCCGTATTCGGAACCAGCTCAACGGGCCCCGTTTCGGCGGAACTGGATGGCGGAGTGAGAGTCACCTCGGATTCCGCAACTAACTCGCTTGTCATCACCTCAAACGCGTCGGATTACAAAACCCTCAAACGAGTCTTAAAGAAACTCGATATTCCCCGGCTTCAGGTATTTATTGAGTCTGCCATCATGGAAATCTCCCTCGACAGGGCGACTCAGTTCAACGTCAACTCCGCATTGGGAGCTCCGGGAGCTCGCGGATTTGCGGGTGGATTCATCGGAGATCAGAACAGCATCACGTCATTCATCACGGGGCAACCACCCGCCGGAGCAACCATTCCTATTTTCGCAGGCCCCGGATGGCAGAGCACGATTTCGGGGCAGCAGGTAGGAGTGAACGCCTTCATGGGATTGCTTAACTTTCTTACTACCAACACGAAAACGTCTGTGCTCTCCACGCCCCAGATCATTGCGTTGGACAACGAGAAAGCTCAGTTCAAAGTGCAGGATGAAATTCCGGTACAATCCAGTTTCACGCTAAATCCGGGAGCGACCACAACCACCGTCGGCACTGGAAACATCACCATTTTAAAGAGCGGTATTGACGTATCTCTCACGCCTCAAGTCAATGCGGCGAGCCGTACGATTCGTCTCCAAATTGAGCAGACCGTAGATACTCTGAAAGGAAACAACGCGGTTCCTCAAGCCCTGTCTCAGATCCAAAAAGCAAAAACCACTCGCGTCACCAACACTACGGTCAGCGTCAAAGATCAAGACTACGTCATGTTAGGCGGACTTATTTCTGACACGGTCACCGAAAACGAAAACAAAGTCCCTCTTCTGGGAGACATTCCGATTCTTGGCTGGCTGTTCAAGAGCAAGAACTTCGAGACCATCAAAACGAATCTAGTCATTTTGCTGCACCCACGAATCATCGGGACGACTCTCGAAGCTACCAACATCGTCAGCGAAAAATTGGACAGGCGGAAAGAGTATGTCGACGAAGAGCTCAACAAAGAAGATCCGAATGCGGAAGACATCGCCAACTATCGAAAACATTTACAAGAGCAAAAGGACCGTGGCTTAAAAGAGCCCGTCTTTAACTATCGAAATAACAACCGTGAAGACACCGATGCTGATGATGACGTTACGTCCTCCACGGAGCTCAAACCTGACGAGCGCTCTCAGTTGGGCAAGCCTCAACCTCAAACACAGGCTGCCAAAGAGAACTCGGCAAACCAGATGCTAGAGCAGGCACCGCCGATTCCCGGTGGACAGACCCAACAAAATATTCCGATTCCTCCGCCGCAGCAACCGCTGGGACCACCACCCGGCTACGGACCTGATACCCCGTTGCTGCAATCCCCGGCGCAAGACGGACAGTAGAGACGCGTGACTCATGAAAAGTAGCGCAAAAGACATTATAAAGAAGGCACTAAAGCAAGAGACAAAGTTGGGCGAAATTTTGCTCGCCCACACCTCTTTGACTGAGACCCAGCTCAAAGAGGCTTTGACGATACAGAAAGACAAAGGGGGAAGACTCGGTGAGATTTTGGTACACCGAAAATTTCTTCAGCCCAATGAAATTCTTATCGCCCTGGGTCTTCAGCTTGGCATTCCTTACTTAAAAGAGATTGACGTCAATCACATCAATCCCGATTGGGTGAAGGACATCCCCATCACCTACGCCAGGCAGTTTGAAATGCTTCCGATCGCCATGGACGACTATGCGGTCACGGTCGTCATTTCGGACCCCTTTAATCTTCAGTGTCTAGACGACCTTCGTGTAATTTTCCAAAAAGAGGTCAAACCCGTTCTCTGCGAGAGCAAATTTGTCCTAGATTCTATCAATCGGGTCTATGAACGAGTCCGGCAGAATATCATGTCGGAAATTAGCAACGAGGCCGACAACGAAGAGTTTCAATATGATTTAGAAGAGACCGTAGACTTATTGGAATCTTCGGAAGACGACGCTCCGGTAATTCGCTTCGTCAATAATTTGCTTTTCCGAGCCGTCAAAGACAAAGCGTCTGACATTCACATCGAGCCGTACGAGAAAGACATGGCCGTGCGTCTTAGAATCGACGGGGTGTTATACGATGTCGCACGTCCGCCTAAAGGACTCCACGCCGGTATCTCTTCCCGTATCAAAATCATGGGAGAGTTGGACATTGCCGAAAAGCGTCTTCCTCAGGATGGTCGAATCAAAGTAAAAATCGCCGGCAAGGACATCGACGTTCGTCTTTCCGTCGTTCCTACCGCCCATGGGGAACGGCTCGTGCTTCGTATTCTCGATAAGAGCAGCGTTCGACTCGATTTGGTAGATTTAGGATTTGAAGAAGCTACCATCAATGTCATCAATGGGCTCATTCACAAAAAGCATGGAATCATTTTGGTTACGGGACCCACCGGTAGTGGAAAAACGACCACCCTCTACGCCGCGCTCACTCGAATCAATTCGATTGAACGAAATATCATCACCGTCGAAGATCCGATTGAATATGATCTAAAAGGCGTAGGGCAAATTCAGGTAAATCCCAAGATTGGTCTGACATTCGCCTCTGGCCTTCGAGCCATTCTTCGTCAAGATCCCGACGTCATCATGGTCGGAGAAATTCGTGATAAAGATACCGCGGAAATCGCCATTCAAGCTTCCCTGACGGGACATTTGGTCTTTGCTACGATTCATACCAACGATGCTCCAGGTGCCGTGACCCGGCTGGTTGACATGGGCGTGGAACCCTTCCTGGTATCCTCATCGCTTCTGGCGGTGCTCGCGCAACGTTTGATTCGTAAGGCATGCAAGAACTGCAAAGAGGGGTATGTGCCGCAGGCCGTCGAGCTTGAGAACCTAGGCCTTGATCCCAACGTTTTCGGAGGACGCCAAATCATGCGCACTCCGGGATGTCACGAGTGTGGTGGCACCGGGTACAAAGGCCGAATGGTAGTAAACGAATTGATGATCATTGATGATGATATTCGAGCGCGTATCATGGAGAGACTCGATTCGACACAGATTAAGAAGACCGCGACCGAACACGGAATGGTAGACTTACGGCAGTGCGGCATCCAAAAGGTCCTCGATGGAACTACTACCGCCATCGAGCTAGTGGCGGTCACACAGGAGTAGCAAAGCGCGATGCCTTTATATGAATACAAAGGAATAGGGGCCGGAGGTAAACAGGCCCGTGGAACGATCGAGGCTGATACCTCCAAGACCGCGCGCACCCGTCTTAAGCAAAAAGGGATCTACACCACCGAGATCGCCGAAAAATCTAACACTAAGCAGCGAGAGAAGCGGTCCCCGCTGTCCTCCGGGGGAGTTAAATCGCGAAACATCTCTCTGATGGTGCGGCAAATGGCGACCCTAGTTAAAGCCCGCATTCCGCTGGATGAAGCCCTGGCCGCCCTGGTCGAACAATCTGAAGACCATAAACTAAAGTCGGTCATGTCCCAAGTGAGAGATAGCGTTAACGAAGGAAAATCGCTGGCGGATAGCATGAAGATGTTTCCCCGGGTTTTTAGCCCCATCTTTGTCGCTATGATCCGAGTGGGAGAGGTGAGCGGAAATTTAGACCTCGTTCTGAAACGTTTGGCCGACTTTACCGAATCTCAGCAGACACTTAAGAATAAGGTCTTGGGCGCGATGACCTACCCGGCCGTCATCTCTGTCGCCGGTATCGGGATCACTATTTTTCTGTTCGCTTTCGCCATTCCAAAAATAACGGAAGTCTTTGAAGGCTCGAAAATGCCTTTGCCGACCATCACCGTCGTCATGATCGCCATCAGCGGATTCATGGCGTCACAGTGGCTCACGATCATCTTAACGATGGTGGGGACGTTCTTCCTTTTTAAGTGGTACACCAGCACCATCAAAGGCCGGGAGTGGTGGGATACGGTTTCGCTAAAACTCCCCCTCTTTGGCAAATTAAAGCGAATGATCGCCATTTCCCGGTTCGCCCGCACCCTAAGCACCATGATCGCCAGTGGGGTCCAACTTCTCGACGCCATCGAGATCGTGAAAGACGTCGTGGATAACGCAGTGATCAGAAAAGCCCTGATTGAAGCTCGGGAGAGTATTAGTGAGGGTCACACCATCGCGGGTCCATTGAAAGCCAGCGGAGAATTCCCCCCAATTTTGACTCATATGATCGCCGTAGGAGAAAAAACAGGGGAGCTGGAGGAGATGCTTAACGTCGTTTCTGACGCCTATGACGGACAGGTGGACGTCGCTATCAATTCGATGACAAGATTGTTAGAGCCTCTTATGATTGTGCTCATGGGAGGCATGATAGCGCTGGTTGCTATTTCTATCTTCCTCCCGATGTTACAACTTAATAACCTCGCCGGAGCCGGTTAGGACTTGTCCCAGGAAGGATATTGGCCATGATGAGAATTGCAGGAATAAAAAGGCAAATGATGGAAAAAAGAGACCTTAGAGGTCACGAAAAGGGCTTCACCCTTATCGAAATCATGATCGTGCTCGCCATCGTAGGACTCTTGTTCAGTTTGGTAGGTATCAAGGTCATCGATCAATTTAAGAAAGCCAAAGTTGAAACCGCCAAGTTGCAGATTAAGTCCTACGAACAGGCATTGCAGGCTTATTATCTCTCTCACAGTGGATTCCCGCACACCTCTCAAGGCTTGGAAGCGCTCATTCACAAACCGACCGTTGGCAAAGTTCCGGAAAACTACCCGGACAACGGATATCTGTCCAAGAAGAAGCTCGAAAACGATCCATGGGGACACCCGTATCGCTATGAATGCGAAGACTATCAAAATTACACAATCTCCTCAGATGGACCGGACGGAGAGCCTGGTAACGACGACGACATCAAGAGCGAATAGCAACGAAGGCTTTTCTCCCGGAACGGCACGCCGCCCTTCATACCGAAGGAGCGGGTTCACTCTCATTGAGATCCTAATCGTACTCACGATTATCTCGTTAGTGATGTCGATGGCCATCCCCGCCCTAGATAGGGTCACCTATCAGCGGCTGAACTCCACCACGCGTACGTTCGTTGGGCTGACACGTACCGTCCGAGATGATTCGATTTTGCTAAATAACATCTATCGGATGGGGATCGACCTGGATAAGAACGCTTATTGGGTCGAGGAACAGAAGCAATTTAAGCTGTTGTCCTTGAACGACGAGCCCGTGACAAGAAAGAAGGGGAAATCACTCAAAGAGGAGCCACCCTCCAATTTCAGTCTTGCGCCGAAATTCTTCAAGAAGCCGCAGTCCCTTCCCAGCGGGGTCGTATTCGGAGGGGTTCTGAAAGAGCGAGAAGGCCTTCGAAAAGATGGCATTGTCTACGTCCACTTTTTCCCAAACGGCTTTAGTGAACAAGCCATTCTCTACCTCAACCGGGACGGGTCCACCGCTCCAGGCTATTCCGTCATCATTCGTCCCAATGGGGGTCGAGTTGAAGTCTATCCAGGATCCGTAAACACATTCGAGGTAAAGCAATGAAACCGCTGCAAAACTCGAATTCCGGTTTCACATTTATCGAAGTCTTAGTGGCGATGCTCATTTTTGTAATGGCCGTCGTAGCTTCCCTCAGTGTGACCGACGGATCCGTCAGAGCGACTCGCGAGGCCAAAGATATCAGTACGGCGACCTGGTTATTGCAAAACATCATGGTCGAACTCGAAACCAAACTAGAGACCGAAGGCTTCGATAAAGGGTGCGAATTAAAGAAAGAGGCAAAATTTGCAGCCCCCTATGAGAACTACGCCTGGAAGACCTCCTGCACCGAACTCGATTATAACTTGTCACAAACCGCCGCCCAGATGTCAGAACAACAGAAACAAAAAGATGATAGTTCAAGCGATGCCGCTCAAGAAAACATGATTGAAAAGATGATTTTACAGACCGCGAGCGACTATATGAGCAAGGCGCTCCGAGAGCTTCACGCCGAAGTCTACTGGAAACAGGGCAAGATCACCAGGAAGGTTGATGCCACCACTCATATCGCCCGATACGATCAACCTATCCAGCTGCCCGCGGCCGCCCCCTCCGGGGGTGGTGGATGAATCGTCGTGGATTTACTCTGATAGAAACCCTCCTAGCCCTCGCCATCTTTTCCATGATCGCTATTGCGACGGTTAGACACATCCAACAGCTGCAAAACACTAAGGCCGAAGCTTTCCGGCAGATCGATCTTTTCGATAGCGTCCGAGCCGCCATATCAATGATCCGATCGGACCTTAGCCAATCTTTTCACGTCCCCTATGACGACTTGGGCGACGAAGCCAAAGCCTCGGTACTTCAAAACCAACCGGTGGCCCACACCATTTTTGACGGAAGGAAAAAGGACCTCATTTTTACGTCCGCGAGTCATCGCCTCTACTACCAGGGACTACGCGAAAGCGAGCAAACGGAGATCTCTTACTTTCTTCAGCCGCGATCGACCTCCAAGTTCCCGTCACTAATGAAACGAGAGAGCGAGTTTATCGATGCGGATCTCTATCAGGGAGGTAAGGTTTACACCGTTCTCGATAACGTTGTCTTATTAGAATATTCGTTCTGGGACGAAAAAGCGGGAAAATGGATTGATGATTGGAATTCCGATAACGGCGAGTACCGCGACAGATTTCCTTTCGCGGTTCGATTGAAACTCACCGTTCAAGGAGCGGGTACCAGCGAACAGATTGCAGTGACCGAGGAATTTAAGGTTGCCTTTCCGAATAACGATGCTTTCGTGGTGCAGTTTTGACGCATAACTTTAGAAAAGCAAATTTCCTCAAGGTAGGTGACCGGCGTGGAGCCGCGCTCATCACAGTGCTGGTCGCTCTTATGATCATCAGCATCGTGTTGATTGAATTCCAATACCAGTCTTTTGTGGAGCGAAAGCTTGCCTACAATGATCTCAACCAACTCCAGGCCTACTATCTGGCAAAGTCGGGTGTACGAATAGGTCTTCTTCGCATCTGTCTTTTTGCCAGAGCTCGTCGAGATCCCAACATAAAGGCCGCTTTCGGAACCATGGATATCAAGCCCTTCTTGGATATGATTTGGAATCTTCCTTTACCCGCGTTTCCTCCGGAAACGGCCACTCTGGGAAAGTTAGTTAAAGAGGACAAAGACGCCGCTCAGAAGGTCCTTAAAGAGACGAATATCTCTGAGGGAAAATTTACCGAGGTCATCACCAGCGAGTCCTCCAAAATAAACCTGAATTTTCTCGCCGTCCCCCCAGAGCTGCGTGATCAGCGTATTACCTTTGAAAGCCCCCCCAAGAGCCTTTTTCAAAATGTCGGATTATCTTTGATCAATCTGATGCAAAATTTCGTTCGCGATTCGGATGACCCCTACAACGAATATCCAAGCCTCAATCCGGAAGAGATCGTAGCCAACATCATGGATTGGGTAACTCCCGGCGCTCAAAGTTTTGCGGGCGGAAATAAAGATGGCTGGTACCAATCGCAAACCCCGCCCTATTTAGCTAAGAGGAATCGATTCTACAGTGTAGACGAGTTACGAATGGTCAAAGGGATAGACGATCATCTTTTTGAGAAAATGCGCCCCTACATTACCGTCTATTCGTATGATGGAAAGATTAACCTCAACGATGCTAGAGCGGACGTGCTCAAAGCGCTTTACCGTGATTTTACGGACGACGATATCAAGAAGATTCAAGATGAGAAATCCCGAATCGGGGGTTTTTGGGCCAACGAGGCCCAATTCGTGACTTTTGTGACCGGGACGCTGGGGCGGGCAGGATTTTCTACATTGTATCCCACGCCCACGACTTTTTTCACGGTCGCCAGTCAAAGCTTTATGATCGAGTCTTTGGGCATTATTAGTAGAAGTAAGAGCCAAATTCAGAAGGTGATCCGCGTGGGCGTTGCGTTAGGAAGTGGCAAGGGCGGCCAGGTACTTCCCGCTACGGACCCTACATCATGCACCACTCAAGGGGGATTTTGGAACCCGAACTTTCCGGGGCAGCAATGCAAAACTCCCCCGCGCGGCCAATCGGACTGTGAAAGCATGGCCGGAGGCTGGATCGCGGCGACTCAATGCTGCCGTTTCAATGGCATCCCCGACGTATGTCCGGCGGCGGCCACTCCCGCACCGGGAGCCCCGCCGGCACCAGGAACCGGGACCGGGACAGCACCCGTGACGGTCGAGCCGAATGCAGTTAAAATCCTTTTTTGGTCGGAGAACTAAATGAGAATCCTTGGTATAGAGTTTGGCGGATGGAGCGTAAAAGCGGTCGAGATGGAGTCCAGGTTCCGTCGCATCGAAGTGCTGGATCTTCACGAAGTGCGACTGCCCCTGCAAAGTCTCGATCCGACGGCTGCCTACAAACAGGCGGTCGGCGAGCTATTAGCCCGCCTTCCCAGTCACCCTGAAAAAATTGTCACCAGTCTTCCTGCGGCACAGACGGCAATCCGTTTTTTACAGATTCCTCTCAAACAGGCAAAAAAAGTAGAACAGAGCTTTAAATTCGATCTTGAAGATAATATTCCGTTTAAACTCGACGACTCAATGGTGGAACACCATCTTTATCCGACTAAAGAGGGACACATCGTCTTTGCCGCCATAGCTCCCCGCCGTCATATCCAAACTTATCTCGACTGGCTAAAAGCGATAGGTATCGATCCCGACTGGCTCACATTTGAGGGGATGGGACTGGTAAATCTCTACTTGGCATCTTTGGCCGTTAAGGACGCTGAGAAAGCCCCTGGCCCGGTCCTTCTGATGGACATCGGTCACGTCAAAACCAATATCGCTATCCTGGACAACGGACGTCTCGAACTTCTGAGAAGTCTCAACTGGGGAGGGACCGCAATCAACCAAGCCATCGCCAGCACCTTAGGCATTTCGATCGATGCCGCCGAGACAAAGAAGATAAAGACCCTTCGCGTCGATGAAGAATGCAGCGTGGAAACCCAAGAACTGGAAGACATGATTGGGGCCACCGGCCGAGCCTTCGCCTCTTTTTTCACGGAGATTTCTCACAGTCTAGGCGGATTTCGTAGCCAATATAAAGTGGAGATCAGTAAGATTCTTCTGACCGGAGGAACGGCTAAGCTTCGAGGAATCGACGAATTTATTTCGAAAGGGTTAGGGATCCCAGTTACCTTCTTCCGTCCATTCAATAGCGTGAGCTTTGGACGCGAAGTCGATCCTTCACACGAGATGCAATTTGGCGAGCCTCTAGGAAGGGCTTTAGTATTCGGGCGCAAGTCGGGACTACTCTTTAACTTCAGAAAAAACGACCTTGCCAAGGGAACTGAACTCAAAGGGGTATCAACCCTTCTCAAGGATCCGGACGTCATCAAACTTTCCGCCTATGCGGGATTACTAGCGGGGGTTCTCTTTCTGGGGATTTTCATTCTTGGCTACCTAGCCCAAGAGGAAGCCCATAAATCGAATGAAGAATTAAGAAAGGTATTCAGCGATACCTTTCACAGCGTAAATAGCAAAGTTAGAAACACGCTACTAAATGACCCCAAATCTCTGAAGAAATTTATCGATCAAAAGAACACCGAACTGAACCAGCGATTGAAGATGGCTTCCAAGAACAGAGTTCCCATGATGGGGCTCGTGCGAGCGGTCAGCGAATCCTTTCCTTCCGACGTTAGAGTCGATGTAAACACGCTTTCCCTCGACGATCGATCGGTACGAGTGGAAGGAGTTCTGTATGACGGCAATTTAGATAGGGTTACCGAAGCGCTAAAAAAGGTCGCCTCTTTCAATAATATTACGTTGGAACGTGACGGGCAGCGATTCACCTACAAAGGTGAGGTTGTCGGGAGATAGCTATGGAAAAGTGGAACAAAATTAAAGACTGGATCAAACAACATGTTCCGATGCTAGCCATCATCTATGAAAACAAATATGTTGGCATGGTTTACGACCGATTCGGCAGCTTGCCGCCAAAACAGCAACGTCAGGTGATTCTAGGCGCGGCTTCCGGGCTTGTATTTTTTGTATTCCTGGTAATTCTTACGACCTACTTGTCGTATTGGACCAGTGCGAGTTCCGCGGGCAAAGCCGAGACGATGGTGAATATGCTTTTGCAGTACCAAACCAGCCGACGCGGCCAAGAGACTCAAATTCTCAATTTAGAACGCAACAATCAGCTCTCCGCTCCGGAGGCGCTTAAGAACCATATTATCGATCAAGCCAAGATCTCTAATATTTCACCCAGGATGATTAAGGCGGAGGAGAAACCCGAGACCGCTGGCTCGGAAGAGGAAAGTAAAGGGGGCCAAGACGTAAAGTTAAAACAGGCGACCGTGAAGCTAGAGAGAGTCAATCTCACCCAACTACGAACCTTTCTGCAAAATATTGAATATGGTCCGTATAGCCTAAGCGTCTCCTCTCTGAAAATTTCTAACGATGATCAGCTGCGAGGTTACATGAATGTGGAACTGGGGGTCGTGGCCTATCTCTTTCAGTTGGAGGAGGAAGGAACATGAAGCGCTCTACCTCCACGATCCTGATCTGCGTCGCACTTTTCCTGTTTTTCTTCGTGGCTCGTTTTCCCTTTCAGAATCTGAGAGGGTTTATTTTCACGACTATCTACAAACAGACCGGCGTACTGGTGGTATCTGAAGACATGTATCTCACTTTTTTTGGGTGGCCCGGGATCGGATTGCGAAACGTAACCGTGACTCTCCCCGCGCAAATGCTCGGCGAGGAGCTTGAGATTGCAGCCCAGAAGGTGACGATAAGAGTAGGAATCGGAGGCCTTTTTCCACCCAACCTCTCCTACTCCGTATACATGGGGGGCATGAAGAAGGGGGGAGACCTATTTCTTAAGTTGACCCACCTGACTACTAAGGGCCAACAACTCATCAGTGTAAATTCCTATTTCGATGCCGATGGAGTCCATCTGGAACAACTGGGTTTTGGATCGGGGCCTTCTGATACTCTTTCGGGGGTGTTAACCGGGGATGGATCGCTGTCCATGGATCTAACCGATCTGTCCAAAACGAATGGAAGCGTCAGACTCAACATCGAAAAACTAAAATCTCCAGGGGCAAATCTTCAAGGCATCGTCATTCCCCCAATACATTTCGGAACCCTTCAGGCGAAACTAGGCGCCAAAAATGGATCGGTGGAGCTTGGCCAACTTCAGTGGGGAGGAAACGATAGTGACATCCAAGGCTCTTTGACCGGGGACCTCCGGTTGGGAAGAGACATCTACCAATCCTTCTTAAATCTGACGGCGTTAAAACTCAAAATGACCGACAAATTTCGCGATGACCCAAATTCCGCAACCATCGTCTCCACCTTAGACTCCGTCGACAACCGAACTCGCGGAACCTATGCCTTAAAGTGGACCCAAGGGATCGATAAGATAGCGCAGAACTTCTTGTACGCTCTGCCGGAAAAGCTCAATTGAGGTTTCACCGAGTATAGAAACGTTTCACGGTCTCGCACACTCTTTCTAATTCGTTTACGGAGAGGTTTTCCCGAACGGGTAGAGACAAAATTTCCGTGGCCAATCTTTCAGTAACCGGAAACATCCCTTTGCGGCACCCTAAATAGGCCGCGGCTTTTTGATAATGAATGGGGATAGGGTAGTGCACTTTCGTTTCAATTCCCTCTTCCTGCAAATATTTTTGAAGTTCATCCCGTCGCGTCGCTCTTACTTGGAAAACATGGTAGACATGCTTTGCCGCCTTCACGTTCGTACGAGGAAGCTCCAGAAATTCTGACAGTCCGCTTAGTTGTTCTCGATATCGATTGGCATTGGAAATACGTGCCTCGGTGGTCGTGGGGAGTGATCTTAGCATATGTAGACCAACCACCGATTGGATCGTATCCAGTCGACTGTTATAAGAGAAAAACTCCACTTCATCGCGATTCTTCAGGCCGTGATTTCTCTGAAGCCTAAGTACCGTCTCAAACTCCTTCGCATTAGTGGTGATCATTCCGCCATCACCCCAGACATGAAGATTCTTTAACGGGTGCAGACTAAACGCCCCAAGGTCACTCCAACTACCCACTGGTTTATTGTGGAAAGTGGCGCCAATGGCTTGGGCCGCGTCTTCCACTATTTTTAGGCCTCGGTTTTTCGCTATGCTATCTATCTTGTCCATGGCACAGGGGTTCCCTGTCAGATGCACCGGCATAATCGCCCGAGTCTTGGAGGTGATTGCACCTTCGATAAGAGCCGGATCCAAATTGTAGTCATCCGCGACATCAACAAAGACGGGTTTCGCCCCTACCAGGGCGATAGCCGCGGCACTACCGATGAAAGAGTTGGGGGCGGTGATCACTTCATCCCCCTCTCCTATGCCGAGGGCCCTTAGACTTAGGATCAAGGCATCTAATCCGGAATTGACGCCAATCCCGAATTCGCACCCAGCAATTTTGGCGAACGAAGTCTCAAACTCTTTCACGGCGTCACCCAAGATAAATTGGGACTTTGAAACCACCGTTCGGATATCGGCAAGAATAGCGTCTACCGTCTCCGCCTGTTTTTTGGTGAAGAGATCGACAAAGGGAATCTTATTCACAGTGACCTCACACGCCGTAAAATTGAGCTACTTTACTGACGACATAGTCGATGTGTTCCGTATTCAAAAATTGGTGGCAGGGAAGGGTGATCGTATCCGAACTTTGGGCCTCTGTGACTGGGAACATCCCCCTCTTTAAGTTCCAGATTGCGGCGGCCGGCTGCAGATGAAGCGGAATGGGATAGTGAACTTTCACTTCGATCCCTTCTCCCTTTAGAAACTCGAGCACCTCATCACGTCGGGTTACTTTCATGATGTATAGATGATAAACGTGTTTAACTTGAGAACTTCGTGGTGGAAGTTGTACAAACCTCTTAAAGCGCTCCATTCGAAATGCCTTATCGTAACTCTGGGCAAGAGCAATTCTTTTGTCGATCGTAGCGTCCAATGATTCGAAAACGACGTTCCCCACAATAGCATGGAGATTGTCGAAGCGACTGTTCACTCCCCAGACGGTCACCACATCACGCCCTTCCAGACCGTGATTTCGAATAAGCCTCAAGTCATGCGCAACCTTGTCGGAGTTCGTAACGATGACGCCTCCGTCGCCCCAAACATGCAACGGCTTGATCGGATGCGTGCTAAAACCTCCGGCCATGCCAAAAGTTCCGACGTGTTTGCCTCGAATTCTGGCTCCCAGCGCCTGACATGCGTCTTCGACAATGACCATCTTATGCCGGTCAGCGATACGACAGATCTGTTCCATGTCCGCGGGGCACCCCGCCCAGTGAACGGGAAGGATCGCTTTGGTCTTCGCGGTGATAGCACGCTCAATGAGGGAGGGATCAATGGTTTGGTTTTCGCTCACATCGACATAAATCGGTTTGGCCCCGGCTTGGACAATCGCGCCGGTAGTAGCCACAAAACTATTGGGAGCTGAGATGACTTCATCACCGGGCCCCACCCCAGCCGCCCGCAAGGAAAGCGCCAAGGCGTCCGTCCCGCTGCCCACCCCAATGGCGTGCTTGGCACCGGTGTACTTGGCGTATCGATTTTCAAACTCCGCAAGATCCTCTCCCAAGGTGAAGTCACACCTTTTCAGAAATTCACGCATCCGATCAAAAATCGGCTCAGCATTGGCAAATTGGTCGGTAAGAAAGGAAAAAGGAACTCGCATCGATGACTCCCTCGTTAGCTGGATTGGCGAGATTGTCTGACGTCACTCGCAAGAACACTGTTTAGTATAGTTCAGATTCTACTAAGGGAACAGGCCTCTAGCCGTCGGCCAGGCGACTTTTCGGAGGACGCGTCATACGATAATAGAAAAGACCGCCCAGAATGAGCAACCAAACGACCCAGAGCCCCAAATTGGGGTCGCCCCCCGATGGTTTCTTGAATTGGCTCCACAGGTCGAAGGCTAGTTCACCCACCGGAGGAAGCTTGGAGTAGATCCAATAGTACAACGAAGGGGGGCCACTCCCTTCCGTGTGCTGCCAGGGCAGAAAACTGATCCGAAAAACGATGCCGCTAACCTGTAGACAGAGTATCGACGCAACGCCCATAAAAAAAGTGGTCACCTGACCGAACAATAGTGACCCCAGCGCAAACGCAAACATCACCACTTCGAACGCTATCGTTTGCACGACCAAACACAATCCCACGGTCCCCCAGGACACGCGACTTCCGGTGAGATCCTTCCACCCAAACGTCCATCCGAAAGTGGCGAGCATCACCGCGTGAAGCAGCAATAGCATCGCTAACATCGTAAGCGCATAACCGAGCGGATATTTCCACTTAGCCAGAGGCAGAGTAAAGGTAAGTTGGGCTCTTTGCCCTTGGTGTAGATAGGGCACTGTCCAGATTCCAAAAACCGCCGCCAAAAAAGTCCCTGTAAAAAGCTGAAGAAAGAGCGAAATAAAAAGATAGTCCGATTGCTTGAGCAACGGACCCAACGACATTTGACCAGGCAATTGCACTTTCATACTGGAAAGAATATGAAGGCCAAACCAGTGAACAAGAAACGTAAGTGCTATCAGCAAGAAAACGAGTCGTGTTCTAAAAATATGTCGGAAAGTCTGAACCAATAAGACCCACATCAGCTTTTCCCTATCTTCTTGGCGAATGCGTTTTCCACCGAGCCGAACTCTTTCGCCAAGTTCTCCACGGTGTCACGACTCACCAGCTTGCCTTCATGAAGAATTGCGACCTCATGGCAGGTCTTTTCCACTTCGGCCAAGATATGAGAACTAAGCAAATAGGTTCCGCCCGCTTTCAAATAGTCTTCTAATTTCTGACGGAGTCGCAAAATAAAAAGGGGATCTAAACCATTGAGCGGTTCATCCAAAATGAGAAACTCCGGGTTTCCCAAAAGACTCTGCGCCAAAATGAGCTTTCGTTGCATGCCTTTCGAATAGTCACCAATTCTCTTTTTAGGGGAGAGTTCGAACCAATCAAGCAGCGCCTTCACATCACGTTTCCGATCGACTCGGGATCGGATTTTCAAAGCCCCAACGAAATTGAGATACTCTTCTCCCGTAAGATACTCAGGCGGTAATCCATCTTCAGGAGCAAAACCGATACGGTAATAGTTGCGCACGCGACCGGGTTTATCGCCCAAAATGCTGATAGTTCCCCGTTTGGGCTTAATCATTCCCAGAAGTGAACGAATAGTGGAGGTCTTTCCCGCACCATTGAGCCCAAGAAGGCCCAAACTCCCCCCTTTTTGGAGGTCTAAAGTGAGGTCTTCAACGGCGTTTCGGAAGGAATATGCGATTCCCACCCCAGACATCTGAAAAATCGTAATCGCACTCTCCACGGCTTTATTCTTTAAGGTTTTAAGAGTATATCCATCAGATGCTTAATAATAGCAAGAGGATAACTCTTGGGATCGACATTGGTGGAACTCGAATTAAGAGCGTGGCGGTAGCCTATCCCGACATCGTTCTGGAAGAACACCGTATCGATTCAGAAGCCAAGCACGGACCAAACGCCGTTCGCGAAGCCGTGAAACGAGCCATCACCTACTACAAAGAACGAGGAGTTCCCTTTTTAGGCATCGGCATGGGTTGCGCAGGATCCGTGGATCCCAAAAACGGAGTCGTTCTTAATTCGCCCAATTTTTCAGACTGGAAAGACGTTCCTTTGGCCCAGTGGGCCCGAGAAGATTTTGGACTCCCCGTCGTGGTAGGCAACGACGCTAACTGCGCCATGTTCACCGAGTGGAAGATTGGAAATGCCCAGGGCTACGACAATGCCCTACTTCTGACTTTCGGCACTGGCGTCGGCGGAGGCCTCATTCTTAACGGTAAACTCTACGCGGGATCTACAGGAACGGCGGGAGAACTAGGTCATTTCTCGATTCACGCCGGCGGCATCTGGTGCCCCTGCGGTAACCGAGGCTGCTTCGAAAGATATTGCTCCGCCTCAGCACTGGAGCTAGCTGCCAAGGGAGTCGGAGCCAAGGAGGTCTTCGCCCGATCCAATGAGGAGCCTTTTCGATCCATCCTCCAACGATTTATGGATGATTTAAACATCGGAGTTACCAGTCTAGCGAACGTATTCGATCCCGACTGCATCCTCTTAGGGGGAGGCCTTTCGAAAGGCATTGTGGATCACTTGGAAGATATACAGGCTTGGGTAAGAAAACACGCCTTCCCCGCCGTCGCCAAACACGTGAAGATCATTCCAACGAAGTTTGCCAACCAGAGTGGCGCCATCGGGGCCGCTCTGCTGGCCCAAGAGCTCATTAGCGGATAGGGGTTCCGCAACGCTTCCAGCGTACCTTGTCGGCACCCCAATTAGCTTCGTCTTCGATAGACAGCCATATCATGCGTGCTCGGCCCTTCAGGTTTTCCCGAGGCACATATCCCCACGATCGGCTGTCGTAGGAATCATCGCGATTATCTCCGGCTACAAAAAACTGATTCTCCGGAACCACTTCGGGAGCCGTCGTTCTCGGAAAATCCGCGGTCGCCTTGGTGTATTTAACGTAATGAACGTCCCCTAAAGTCTCCTCGTATAATTCTCCCGAGATTTCCTTACTTCCGGTCACACGTTCTATCACCGCAGGATCGGTAACCCTCGTTTTGGGAACCAGTTCGCCATTAATGATTAAATCTTTCCCTTTGAATTCAACCCGATCCCCAGGGATCCCCACTACCCGCTTAATGTAGTGAAGCGACTCGTCTCGTGGAGACAAAAACACGATCACATCGCCCCGATTAGGAGTTCCTGTTCTGACTAGTTCCAGCTTCGTGAGAGGAAGCACTAAGGAATAACTGAACTTGGATACAAAGATATAGTCGCCGATTCGCAGAGTCGGCACCATGCTACTCGAAGGGATTTTAAACGGTTCAAAAAGAAAAGACCGAACAACAACGACGGCCAGAAGACAAAACAACAGAGCCCAGACAAGATCTCTCCTGCCTTCCATTTGCTCCGTTGACTTCTTCGCCGAATCTACCGGCTCTGTGGAAGGGTTCATCGTGTAAACGGCAAAAAATAGCCCAGGCAGTTCAACCAGCGAACTGGGAGAACCACCTGGGCCAATAATTAATGGGGCATCGTGCTACTTTCCCACGAAGTGACCCTCGCAGTATCATTGCCGATGAGCGGCTTAACTTCTGTGTTCGGAATGGGAACAGGTGTTTCCCGCTCTCTATAAACACCCCAAGGTGTAAAATTTTTGACAATGCATAGGGCAAACGCAGACTTCTAAGTTCTTTAGACAGGTAAATAATAAGTTAAGCCTCACGGCCAATTAGTACCGGTTAGCTAAATGCATTACTGCACTTACACACCCGGCCTATCAATCTCGTAGTCTACGAGTGGCCTTTAGGGGACCGAAGTCCCAGGGAAATCTATTCTTGAGGTCGGCTTCCCACTTAGATTCTTTCAGCGGTTATCCGTTCCAGACTTAGCTACCCAGCAATGCCCCTGGCGGGACAACTGGCACACCAGCGGTCTGTCCATCCCGGTCCTCTCGTACTAAGGACAGCTCCTCTCAAATTTCCTACGCCCACAGAAGATAGGGACCGAACTGTCTCACGACGTTCTAAACCCAGCTCGCGTACCACTTTAATCGGCGAACAGCCGAACCCTTGGGACCTACTACAGCCCCAGGATGTGATGAGCCGACATCGAGGTGCCAAACCTCCCCGTCGATGTGAACTCTTGGGGGAGATCAGCCTGTTATCCCCAGAGTACCTTTTATCCGTTAAGCGATGGTCCGTCCATTTGGTGCCACCGGATCACTAAGACCTGCTTTCGCACCTGCTTGACATGTCTGTCTCGCAGTTAAGCTCCCTTATGCCTTTGCACTCTACGGTTGGTTTCCAATCAACCTGAGGGAACCTTTGTACGCCTCCGTTACAATTTGGGAGGCCACCGCCCCAGTGAAACTGCCCACCAGACACTGTGCCTGCGCCAGATAATGGCGCTAGGTTAGAAGCCCAAGTTAGTAAGGGTGGTATTTCAAGGACAACTCCACAAGAGCTAGCGCTCCTGCTTCAAAGTTTCCCACCTATCCTACACATACTAGCCCGAGATTCAATGCCAAGTTACAGTAAAGGTTCATGGGGTCTTTCCGTCTTTCTGCGGGTAGACTGTATCATCACAGCCTGTCCAGTTTCGCCGAGCCCCTGGTTGAGACAGTGGGGAAGTCGTTACGCCATTCGTGCAGGTCGGAACTTACCCGACAAGGAATTTCGCTACCTTAGGACCGTTATAGTTACGGCCGCCGTTTACTGGGGCTTCGGATCAAGGCTTCACCTAACGGTTGACCTCTCCCCTTAACCTTCCAGCACCGGGCAGGCGTCAGACCCTATACGTCGTCTTGCGACTTTGCAGAGCCCTGTGTTTTTAGTAAACAGTCGCTACCCCCTGCTATCTGCGACCCTGTTCTGCTTCCATTGTTCACGGTTACATACTAAGGGCACACCTTCTTCCGAAGTTACGGTGTCAATTTGCTGAGTTCCTTAACCAGAGTTCTCTCGAGCGCCTTAGGATTCTCTCCTCACCCACCTGAGTCGGTTTACAGTACGGGGACTAAAATCACTCGCTACGAGGCTTTTCTAGGAAGCCGGGGATTTACCACTTGAAGAAACCCGAAGGAGTCTTCTTGTGCTGGTTCTCAAGCATATGCTCTACGGATTTGCCTATAGAGCGCTCTACGACCCATCAAGTCCGATCCACATGGACTCTGGTATACCCTTCTCCGTCCCCTCTTCGCTGATAACGTGATTTTCGTCGCGCAGGAATATTGACCTGCTTGCCATCGCCTACGCATTTCTGCCTCGGCTTAGGTCCCGGCTAACCCTGGGAGGATTACCCTTGCCCAGGAACCCTTGGGTTTACGGCGAACGGGTTTTTCACCCGTTTTATCGCTACTCGTGCCAGCATATTCACTTCTACATCGTCCACCAGTGCTCTCGCTCTGGCTTCGGCCTACCGTAGAACGCTCCCCTACCGCCACATACAAAGTATGTGACCCGTAGCTTCGGTATTACACTTTAGCCCCGTTAAATCTTCGGCGCATGCTCGCTTGACCAGTGAGCTATTACGCTTTCTTTAAAGGATGGCTGCTTCTAAGCCAACCTCCTGGCTGTCTATGCGCTCACACAACCTTTCCCACTTAGTGTAAATTTTGGGACCTTAGCTGACGGTCTGGGCTGTTTCCCTCTCGAATATGAAGTTTATCCCACATCTTCTGCTTCCCGAGGTCCAAATATACGGAATTCGGAGTTTGATTGGGTTTGGTAGTCTTGTAGGACCCCTAGCC
>Ga0206963_10105_pt2 | contig 28007 bp, 24 predicted proteins | sample Alteio_BWOrgHeat_28_FD_152958 | JGI IMG/M metagenome (GOLD analysis project Ga0206963, IMG submission 152958) | Enriched cells from forest soil in Barre Woods Harvard Forest LTER site, Petersham, Massachusetts, United States -... | ecosystem: Environmental > Terrestrial > Soil > Temperate forest >... | reverse complement strand
TTTATGAATCGATTAATCTATTTTCTTTCGGAACCAACGCGACTGGTGTTCGCATAAGGATTCATCCATGAGTGCAAAAAAATTTTGATGCGGTGGTAATTGGCGCGGGTCCTGGTGGCTACGTATGCGCAATTCGCTTGGCCCAACTAGGTAAGAAGACGGCCGTGATCGAAAGGGACAATGTTGGCGGAGTTTGTTTAAATGTCGGCTGCATCCCTTCGAAAGCGATCATTCATGCGTCAAAGACGTTTTACAATATCCAACATGAAGCTCCCGAGATGGGAATTACGGCGGGCACTGCGAAGTGTGACGTAGAAAAACTACAAGCATGGAAAAATGGCGTCGTGAAACAGCTGACCGGTGGCGTGGCTACGGTCTTAAAAGCCAATGGAGTCGAGATCATTAAAGGCAGCGCTGTTTTTAAAGACGCCAAGACCGTAGAAGTCACTGGAGTTTCGGGAAAAGACACCGTCACGGCGACCAATTTTGTAATCGCAACGGGCTCTCGAGTCGTTCAGATCCCTATCCTCCCCTTCAATGGGAAAAATATTATCGACTCCACACAGGCCCTCGACCTTAAGACGGTCCCCAAAAAGATGATTGTCGTGGGCGGCGGATTTATTGGGCTTGAGATTGGTACGGCTTACGCCAAGTTTGGTAGCTCGGTGACTATTGTGGAGGCCTTGGATCAGCTTTTGGCTTCCGTGGATAAAGAGCTAGTTACGGTCGTCGAGAAAAGGCTAAAAAATTTGGGCGTGACGGTGCTCGTCAGTACTAAAGCCATCGGCCTTAAGGAAAAAGATCCCGCCAAAGCGAGTCTTTTGCATCTGGATGTGGATTCTCAGGGAAAGACCCAAACGTTAGAAGCCGATTGCATTTTAGTGTCGGTAGGGCGCAGGCCCAATTCTGACAACTTAGGATTGGACAAGGCGGGCGTGAAAATAGACGCCAAGGGAAATATCACCACCGACCAACAAGGGCTGACCAATATCAAAAGTATCTATGCGATTGGCGATGTCACGGGGCCGCCTCAACTCGCCCACCGGGCGATGATGGATGGCACTCTGGTGGCCGCGTCGATCGCAGGGGAAAAATCTTTTAAAGATTACAAGACCGTTCCCTGGGCGGTATTTAGCGATCCCGAGATTAGTACCGCAGGGCTGACAGAAAAAGAGGCTCAAGATAAGGGCATTAAGTATCATGTGGGAAAGTTCCCATTTGCGGCTAACGGTCGGGCCATTAGCACCAACGATACCGCAGGGTTTATCAAAGTCTTGGTGGCGGAGAAAGATGAGACCGTCATCGGGGTTCATATGGTAGGTCCGGAAGTTTCGAATTTGATCGCGGAGGCCGCCTTGGCTATCGAGATGGGGGCTTGTGCGGAAGACGTCGTCCGCACGATCCATACCCATCCGACGTTGACGGAGGCTTTTCCCGAAGCGATTGAACAGGCTTTCTCAAAAGCGATTCATATCTATAAGCCGGTAAGGCGGAGCTAACATGCGCGCGCTTGATGACTTTCCTAGCGATTTCCTTAAACCAGAAACGGCGGGTTTTGTTCTTCTCGACGCCGGGATCACCGATTACGGGGTGATGTACGAAACGCAAAAGGAGTTGGTGGATCGTCGTCGTAGTGGACGGGCTAGTTTTGATCATCTTATTTTTGTGGAGCATCCCGAGGTCTACACCTATGGACGAAAGAGCCACGCTCCCTTCGCTGAAGTGGCTCCTCATTTGCCTCAGTTTGCCGTCGAGCGAGGCGGTGAAGTGACCTACCACAATGTGGGGCAGTTGGTGTGTTATCCTATCCTTCAGCTCAAGGAAAAGGAGCGGGACGTTCACCTTCACCTGCGCCGACTGGAGTCCACTCTAGTCGATGTGTTGAAAGATTTTGGCCTTATTGGAGAGCGACGAGCGGGTGCCACTGGTGTGTGGATTCATGGAAAGCAAAAAAAGATAGCCTCCATTGGCGTCGCGGTAAGTGGATGGGTGAGCTATCATGGGTCGGCGCTGAATGTGGATAATGATCTGAAAGGATTTAGCCGAATTAGTCCTTGTGGGTATCCAAGCGACGTTATGACCTCAATGGAGGCAGAATTGGGCGGGAATGCCCCTTCGATGTCTGAGGTCAAAGAGTCGTTCTTGCAGCATTTTTCGCGCCATTTCGGGCGGTTTTTAGTGATCTGAGTTTGGGAGGATTTCGACGGTTATGGAAAAGAAACAGGAACATCCCGCTCTAGGCAAACCGGTCCGCAAGACCAAGTCGCCCACCGTTCTCGCCGTCATCGACCAGAAGGGCTGCACTGGATGCCACGCCTGCATTCCTTTTTGCCCAGTGGACTGCATTGAAACGGTTCCCGGTCCGGAATACCCAGATTTCATGCGCGTCGTGGAGATAGATTTAGAACGGTGTATCGGCTGTAAACTTTGCGCAAAATACTGCCCGTGGGACACCATCTTTATGGTCCCCAATGTCGAAGGGGAACCCAAAGCCCTAGAGTGGACGCTTAGGTCCGTTCTCTATGAAGGTGTCGGGGATCCCAATTTTCAGAAGAAAACCGGTTCGGAAGACAAGTAATCCCACTGCCTAAAAACGAAGGTCCGAGAAAATTCTTTGAGCTTCCCGGCGTAGTGCTTCATAAGCCGTGGGCTCTCGTCCACAAGCAAAACAACCTAAGAATTTGGGATTATCGGTAAACTCCACACCCTCCCCTAAACTTCCCGACAGGATCAGTGCTGACTTGTTGAGTGCTTTCGCACGAGAGAGGCATTCTCTGGGAGCTTTTCCAGACAGAGTTTGCTTGTCAGTCTTACCCTCCCCAGTCACGAGAAGATCGCAGCTTCGCAGATGTTCGTCGAAGCCCACCTGGTCAAAGAGATACTTTGCTCCTGGCAATAGGTCCGCATTCATCAGTCCGTAAAGGGCTGCCGCGAGCCCGCCCGCCGAACCGGTCATTGTCTGCTGAGCTATCTCTCGCCCTGAAATGGCTCTTACCTGCTCCGCGAAAATGTCCATTCCTTGGCTCAATCGTTCGACATCCTGGGGACTCGCCCCCTTTTGCGGAGCAAATACCCGAGCGCTTCCGGAAGGACCGCAGAGAGGATTGGTGACATCACAAAGTACCGACAAGCGAATTCCCTCTAGCGGATCAGTAACTGCCGGCAGGATATTGGCCAATCTCGCGAGTCCCTCTCCGTTTCCCGAGACCGAGCGTCCCTGCCCATCTAAAAATTGAAATCCGAGTGCCCCTAACATTCCGATCCCCGCGTCGGACACGGCTGAATCCCCGAGGCCGATATAGATCTCTTTTAAGGTCATATTCCACAGTTTGTGACACCGAAGCAGCAACTCTCCCAGGCCCCGACTGGTTGCCTGCATCGGGTTGCGTTCCATGGGTGAGACTAGGGAATAACCACAAATATCGGGAGAATCGATGAAGATTTTTTCGGGGTGGGAAGCGTTGGGAGCGCAAAGCACTTGGGCTGTAGTTTCGGCCCCCATCGGTCCGATTCCTGGTAGGTTGGCAATCTCCCCTCCCCAGGCCACCCTTATCGTATCTCGGCTACCACGACCTCCGTCCCCGACTGGAATTTGGAGAAAGGGGATTTTTAGGGTGGTAAGGGCTTCGGCTACTGCGGCGCAGGCCTCGCGGTTGGAGAGACTTCCTTTAAAGGCGTTCATTGCAATGAGGACACGAGGGGACTTCATAGGGGGAAGTGCGTTTACTAGGCGTTATCGTTGCCGATCGCCTCTACGGGACACGCGGCCATAGCCTCTTCACACTGCTGGACTTCCTCGGCGCTTACGGGCTGCTTATAGACAATGTCGTGGTCGCCCGTTGAAGCTTCTTTGAAGTTCGAGGGGGCAGCTTCGGAGCAGACGCTACAGAGGATACATTTTTTGTCGACGTACCACGTTCCGGATACGTTATCTTCGTAGATTTGTTGTTTGTCGCCCATTCGCTTGATCCTTGCGGTCGACTCTTCAACGAGAGCCCAAAATAGACTGGCTGACCGTAACTCTGATTATCATACCTTTTTCGACAGGGCTACCCGTACGATCAGGTCCCAAGAGACGGTGAAGCTACTGATTTTGAAGGAACTTTGCTCTTCCGGACCGCGGATTTGGCCTTTTTCTCGATCTTAGTGAAAGCGAACTGGCTTAGGAGACCCGCTTTCTGAAACCGTGTCTTCTGAGCTTCAATGTAGCGCGGCTGATTTTCGATAAGCAGGGAAGAGCGATCGTTCTTTTGTGCCACGATTCCCGTCGTTCCTACCCCGGCGAAAGGGTCGAGAATCCAGTCGCCCCGCTTGCTGAAAAGTAGGATCATGCGCTCTATCAACGCTTCCGGCTTTTGACTCGGATGTCCAGCCACTCGTTCCGATCGAGCGGTGACGGGAAAGCTCCAGTTATTTCGCATCTGTTTGCCTTCGTTCAACGTCTTGGCCTGCGCGTAGTTAAATGTCCAGTGGCTGGCCTTATCGCGGGTTCCATTGCAGGCCCAGATGATCTGTTCGGTGCTCTCCGTTAACGTGCGGCAGGTAATGTTCGGCTGCGCGTTAGGTTTTGTCCAAATAATGCTATTGAGCACGCGCCTATCCAGCTGCTGCAGCAAAACTCCCAGCGTATAAATATTATGATAGGAACCGAAGACGAGAAGGTTTCCGTTGGGTTTTAGCACTCGGCACATCTCGGCCATCCATCTTCGGGAGAATTGGACGTAATCCTCCTCGGAAAAACGGTCCCAACTTTCCTGCATCGTGACGTGACGCGAGAAGGCCCAACTGAGTCCGCGCTTCTTACTCATATTGTAGGGAGGGTCAGCGATGCAAACATCAAAGCTGTGATCAGGGATGAGGGCTAGCACGTCGAAAGCGTCGCCCAACACACTAGTCGATTTTTTAGGACGTAGAAGTTTTTGCATGAGTGCGAGAATCCTATCGTAAAAGGGATCCGCTTTATAGAGAAAGATTTACGTTTAGCTGGGGAGCGAAGACGAAATCGGTTCCTAAGATCCCAAATTTCGTTTCCAAACCAAACGCCAGATCATTTGATGCCTGATACAAAAGACCGGGACGTATCAATGCCTCTAGATACAGAGTGCTGTCGTTGGAAGTGGGGATCTTGGCAATGTAGACATAAGGGCCAGCGGAAATACCCGCGTAAGGCCGAAGCTCATTCAGGAACACGCTGGGAAATTGATATACGCAAGTGGCGAGCATCTGGATCCCTGTTGCACTGGTATTGCTCGAGGTGAAACCCGTGTCGAAACTCCAAGAGTTTATTCCTAGATCCACCCCTACCAAGATCGAGTCATACTCGGAGAGGTGGGTGAGTGCCCCAAAGTTTAGCGCGTAACCTACCGAACCATTTCCCGTGGTTTGCGCGAGATTTCCGCCGTAGACGACCATGCCGGGACCAGCCGAAAATCTCCATTCGGGCACAAGTTTGGATCTTGCGGTTACGACGTCGCTAGAGACGTGTGACGAAGTCGATTTTGCGGCATGGACAGAGGGCGGCTCGGCTAAGGGACGCACGATGAGATCCGGGGGAGGCTCGGAGGCCGATGGCGGCGTTGTTGTCTTTGTCGCCGTGTCGGCGAAGGCATTGACCGTAAGTAGAAAAAATATCGAAAAAAGAAATTGCCCCATTACCCCTCCTAAGAAGAACGTATTATTAATGCACGCGAGCGGGACGACCGGAGGCGGAAGTGATTTTCGGAAAATAGAGATAATCACGGGTGACGCCGAACCCTTCGTACGCTCGTTCGATATTTTCGAAAACTTCTTCTAGCAATGCTCGGCGATCTAAGCCGACAATGTGGGCATCTTGTTCCAACGTCGATGCCCATTGCGCCGTCAACTTCATGATAAAAAATTGAGAGGTCTTGACGTAGGAGCGACCCAACATCGACATACGATCGAGAATGTCGGGTAACACGATGTGCAAGAAGTGCAGATGACGGCTCTCATCGAGCAATAGATTCTTGCAGATCTCAGAGCCCATGGGGTCGAGATTGCCTTGACGGGCCCGGCGCAAAAACACGGAAGCAAAATTTTCGGAGAACAGGGTTGAGAAAAGCCAGTTTTCGACTCGATAAAATCCCAAAGACGCTATCTGCCCCAAGACGTGGTACTTCCAGTCGTACTTAGGGGGGCCTCCCAGCTTTCTCAAATAATTTTCAATAGTAAATACATGACGCGATTCATCGAAGCACTGGGCGGCGAGGTAATAGGTCGTCTCTTCGCTCTTTAGACGCTGAGCGGCTCGAGGCATCATGTTGGCAATGACATTTAGCCCCATCTTTTCCAAAGTATAAAAGATGGTCATCAGCCGAATCCAAACACGACGGGATTCCGGGTCCATCTCAATGTCATTTGAAAAGTTGATGCGCTTCGGCGCGAACCATTGTTGCAACGAAGCCTGAAGGTAGAGTCGGCGGATCTTTTGGTCGTTTACGAGCGGATTTCGGCTGGTAATCGGTAGTAAAAGCTCGTGAATGGCGGGGACGTCAGAAAGCGAGAAGCTCGTGGTTTCCTTCTGGATTTTCCCTACCTCAATTTCCTGATCCATCTGCTGTAGCTAAACATAACAGGCTGGAAAATCAAGTTCTACGTGGGTTTGCTGGGGTAGGCTATAGAACGTCTTTGGAGTCTAGAGACAGGGTCACCGGACCGTCATTGACCAGTTCCACCGCTAGGTCGCTGCCGAAAACCCCGTTTTTTACCAGTTCGGGGCCGCAAAGCCTGGAAAAGGTATTCACGAAGTGCTCGTAATACTCCTTCGCCCGGGATTTAGGGGCCGCGCCCGAAAACGAGGGTCGGTTGCCGTATTTGCATTCGGCGTAAAGCGTGAACTGGGAGACAAGAAGGTACTGTGCGTTCACCTCCGGCCCTCCCAGATTCATCTTCCCTTCGGCGTCGGCGAAGACTCGAAGGTTGCGGATTTTTTGCGCCATCTGTTCGATAGAAACCGGGCTATCGGTCTGTTCAAATCCCACGAGAACGAGCATGCCCTTTCCGATCGAAGCGATGACACGATTGGGCACCAGTTGATCTGAGATCTGTGCACGCGAGACTCGTTGAATCAGGGCTCTCATGGCGTTTTCCTTGGGTTTTGTACCGTATACTCAGTCCAGCAAAACACGGTCAAAAGGCTGTACAGGAAGCTTACAATTATTATTTTAGGCCTGCCCGTGAGGTTTTCCCTAGTGGTTTCTTCACGCTAGGAAACGACGCGCCAAAGACTGACTACTTTTCCGACGGTATTTCACTCCCCCGCACTTTAAGTGTACGGCCCCACTGGTGGTGATCTCAGCTCAGTGAGCATTTGGAATAGCGCTTGCACAGTGAGTAGCCCTGAGGGTCCCGTCTATTCGGCGGGAATAGAGTTCCGTTGGAGCTCTTAAAAGGCGGCTTGTTTTCATGGGAACCATAGCGGTTGCCGTGCGAACAGGTTGATGTGTTCTAGTTGCTGTTGGCTCGAGAGAGCTGTTGCAGTGTGAAAGCGGGGTTGCCGATGAATCGCAGGTTGAACGTGAGCTTAAAAATAATCGCTTTGGTGTTAAGTCTGAGCGTTCCTAATATCTACGCGGTTGACCATGGAAAGCCGGTAACTCCATTAGACAAACATGAGATCTCCAAGGCTCAGAGCGCCTATTCAGATTTGGCAACGCGCATCGATCCTAAGACTGAGGTCACTATCGGAGACGTGACGCTTAAAGAAGCGGACCTGACCACGCTTAAGGATTTTACCCGTCAAGCGGGTGCCTTGCTTTCTCATCTGGATGATGACCGTTGTGCCAAGGACGGGTCTAGAGACGATTTAAAAAAGCTAATCGACTCTTGTGTGGTGAGCTCGGATGGCGACGGATTGTCCGCGGTCTTCCCTGCAGGAGAGAACGCAGCTAAGATCGATACCGCCAAGATCAAAGGTTGTCGATATTGGATGGTGCGAGCTTTGGAAAAACGAACCAAAGTGGAAAAGGGATTCGCCACTCTCGCTACAAAAGCTTTTGGAATTTTACTGGCGGACTCTACCAAATTTGAAACTTCAGCGCACAAAGATAGCGAGTTTTTCGTTCCCGTTGGGGTGCTAGGCCTTGATGCCGTGAGCTCCACCGATAAAGCTAGAGCCAATATTTGCCCCTTAGACGGCAAAACCGCGTCTGGCTCAGGGACGCAAAATTTGCGCGATAGAGATAGCGACGAAGAAAAGTCTGCGGATCAGATCGCAGCAGAAAAAGCGGATAAGATAAAGCGTGACGAAGAGGACGCCAAAAAATTAGCCGAAGTTAAGCCAAAGGTCGAAGTTAAGCCCGGCCTTAAGACGGGGGCGACGGATACTGGTGGTACCGAAAAAACGCCAGCCACTCCCGCTCCTGGCGTCGGTGGTGGCACTCCCGTGCCGACCCCGCAATTTGGTGGAACAGGTTCCTTTGATCCTTCGGCCCTCGCCGGTCAGAATAATCCTGATTTAGCGTCCTTACTTCCGGCGCTTTTGAACAGAGATAATAACAACGATAGACCGACCGTAGTGACGTCTCCGCCAGCGCCGGCTAGTCCCGCGCCGCCTCCGTCATTGCCTTCTTCGTCTCCCCCATCAGGGAATCAGTCGCCTACGCCTCCTCCTCCTGGAGGAGACAATGCCGGTGGACCTCCGCCGAACCAGCCGCCGCCGTTTCCGATGCAGATGCCTCAGAACACTCAGGCGACTGCAGATCCTAATGCGGCTTGGAAGCAACAGTACGCGGCGGATGCGCAGAAGAAAGAGATCGACTCTCTTAAGAGCGATGTGGCTAAATCCACCGCGGCTAGCGACAAACTGGTTGCTGAGCAGGCGAAGCAAGAAGAGTTGAACTCCCTGCGGTCTCAAATGGGTGGTCCGGGTGGTGGATTTCCTCCTCAAGGACAGGCCCAGCAGGCAAACGCCACGGCTAACTCCGATACCGTGTTAGGCATGTTGCAAAACATGGGTGGACGCACCGCTAGTGCCTTCAGTCGTGCCGCATCGGCGGTGACTCGAACGGTGAAGCGCGGAGCTCGCGCCTTCCAAGGTGGAACGGGAACCGTGAACTTCGATAACAGTGGCAGCAGCGGCCTTCGCGGCGCCCCTGAAGGTAACGTTCGCTAGTCGTTCGTTCTAGATAGAGATTTTTGAAACGGTCTTAAGAAGGGTTCCTTCTTAAGGCCGTTTTTTTTGGGGGGGCGCCTTTGCTAAGGCTCATGAGTAATCCCCTCTTTCCTATCGACGCTCCCCTCGACATCGGGGCCTACCCCTGAGGGACCTTAAACAACACCCTCCCATCGCACAACAAAGCATTGGTCACCGTCTGCCCCGCTTCGATGGTTCCTTTATCGAGAGTAATCGTTCGAGACACGGTCGCCCCGGATTTTACCGTGCTCTGGTCGGCCAGTACGACGAAAGGGCCTATCGAGCTTCTCGCTTCGAGATGGCAGTTTGCGCCGATGACGACGGGAGCTAGAAACTCTACATCGTTAGGAAGTTTTGTCCCTTTGGGTGCCCAAACTCCGGGCTTCCCCTCGTCATAGCCACCCATCTCTCTTAAGCAAGATTTAAGCAGCTCGTCTTCCCCCAGTCCACGAAGCAGATCCATCGAGCCGGAATAGATCGTCGCGAACTCTCCGGTGTCGCGCCAGTATTGATGTTCAAGAAAGTGACCCAAGGTGCGATTGGGAGTGGCGCGCATCAATGCGGGGTAGAGAAGTTCGTTAATTCCCGAGGGCTCTGCTTTTAAATGTTTTAGGGTTTCGTTTTCCAGGACGTGAACGCCGGTAAAGATTCCTACGCGTGTGGGGTCATTCAAAACGACTTTGGGAAAGACCACCAGTGCGCCACTTTTATCCGTTCCGACTTTCGAATAGTGCGCCTGGCGCGAGGGGTCTTCGTACAGCACCATCGTAGCCAAGGCATCACTCTCTTGATGGTGCCGAATCGCCGTGAGAAGACTAAGGTTGCTGACAAAATCGCAATTGGCGATGACTAAAGCTTTCCCTTCGAAGAAAGGTTCGGCCTGCTTGACGCCTCCACCGGTGCCCAGGAGTTTAGCCTCTCTGGAGTACTCAAGGCGCATTCCCCAACGGCTGCCATTGCCTAAGAATCTCTCGATGGTCTCGCCCAGGTGATGCAGATTTAAGATAACGTTAACGATCCCGGCGGTACGAAACAGATGAAGGGTGTGCAGTACATTAGGGAGATTCAGGATCGGGACTAGGGGTTTGGGCTTTTTTTCGGTGACGGGAAGTAAGCGTGTTCCCAGGCCGGCGCACAAGATCATCCCGTGAGAAATCTTTCTCTCTTTCGAATTCACTAAGACTTCCTTTGCTCCATTTTTTTAGAGGCCAAGTCTGCCCAATGGGAAAGATCCATCGCGGGCTTACCCTTGACGAGAAGCTCCGGGCAGCTCGGAAGTAAGCTCACTGCATATTGTAACGCAGGGACCAAATAAGGAAGGTGAGTTTCTTTTCCGTAGCGCATAAAAAACGAGGCAAAGGATCCGGCTGCCTTGACGACTCTTTGGAAAGCGATGCGCCGTAAGTCGGAATCGAATGTTTTCCAATCGATAGCCCCGTAAAGGGGGTATGCCTTAAGCTCCTCTTGGTAGAGCGCCGCCAATTTGGCGCGTTGGGTATCATTAATCGGAACGTAAGCATCATAAACTAGGCTCGCCAGATCGTAGTGAGGCGGCCCTAAGCGCGCGTCTTGAAAATCGATGAGATAGAGTTTCTTATCCTTCACCAAGATATTGCGGCAATGGTAGTCGCGGTGGGCAAAGACTTGTGGTTCGATGTGGCTGATCGCTCCACAAAAATCTTCGACGGCGATAAGTTCCGCTGCCGAAGGCGCCGGCATTCCCAGGTATCCCACTTGAAGGTGTTCAAACGTAAATTTTAGTTCATCCGTGTATTTCTTTTGATCGAACCGACGGGTCGCGGCCGGGAGGGTTTTGGGTACCGGATAAGTCTTGCCGTGGAGCGTTGACAAAAGCCGCGTTGCCGTCTCCAGCCACGCCATCTTTTCGTTGGGGTGTTTTAGGATCTCGAACTGTAATAACTGGTCCCCTAAGTCCTCCATGACCAGAAAGCCACCGCTCGCATCGACTTCGAAAAAAAGAGGGACCGGAAGCGCGTGCGACGCCAAAAATTCTTGATGGGGCGCATAATCTTTGCTTAGATCCCACCCAATGTCTGACAGCAGTACTCGACTCGCCTTTCCCCAAGTGAGTCGATAAAAGGTTCGTTGCGATCCATCTCCGGCGAGCGGATGAAATTTTAGGGGCGTGGTTATTCTTTGGCTGGCTATCCACCGTTCAATCCAGGCATGTATCCGAGGATTTTGTGAGTAACCGGGCATATCCAACCAAGAGTAACCAGAATATTCAGTATTTTCAATGATTTATTTCTATTTTAGTATTGATGAATTTTGTCCGAATTATATACTGGAGACAGATCGTTCTGCTATTACGTCTCTTCTTCAAACGTTCGTTAGAGCGACCAGAAATCCAAGAAACTCGGCCAGCGAAGCGAGAAATCAAATTTGAGTCTTAAAAGCACACTGAAGCGCTTGCGACCCACGTGGGCGACATCTATTACGACGGCGGTATTCGTGTGCGCGTTTCTGATGGTGCGCTTTCGATCCGAGCCTCCAAATACGAAAACTCCGCTTCATTTGGGACCGGCACTCGGTTTAGTTCATGCCCCGATTCCCTCTCATATAAAAACTAGAGAACTAGCACCTGTCGCATCGGCCTCGGTCGCTCCAGAACCAAAAGTTTTGCTCGCGGCTCCTCTATTGGTGCAGATTCCAGTGGCGCAAATTCCGGTAGCGCAAACTCCCGTAGTGCACATTCCAGTCGAGCCGACTTCCAACGCACCGGTCGCTCCTCTTGCCGTTACGGCCCCTACCACTGTGGTGGTAGAGACCGCTCCGAAAGTCGTAGTCACTCCGTCACCAGAGGTGTTGGTAAGACCCGTGCCAACGCGTACTACCAAGCGACGGGTGTTAAAAAGATCCCGCGTTGCCGTGACGAAAAAGAAGAACGCACCGGTGGTTTCGGCGGCCAAAGTGGAAAGTCCTTTGAGTGCCCTTGAGGCGCTTGCTGAAATGTACGTCAGTGGATATTCCGAAACCAAGAGCGAACACGTTGCCAATGAGAATATTCGACCAGAGCCCGAACGTCTGAATAGCCTGGTGGATCGATCCTTCGATGAGCCTTCGCTGACGAATGATATCGATGCCAACTGGTCGGTGTCAGCGGCACAAGAAGGCATGGATGAGACTGCTGATGCTCAAGCCCCCTTGATTCCCCGCAAGTCGATGGTCTTAGGCGTTTACGAGCAGGAAGAACATACGGATTTCAAAAAGAGCTTGAATGCCTTCCGGGCGATTCAACTACCTGAGCTTCGTCCGGTACCCGTAGTCGATGAGAAAAACGAGACGCGTACTGAGAAAAAAGAATTGGCTTCGGTGGCCCCCTCCGTAGAAGCTTCCCCGACCGTTCCTAAGATTCAGTCGGTGGTGGCCTCTCAAGAAAAAGAAGAGGCTGAGGTCATAGTGCCGGCCGACGCGTCCATCGAAATCGCCGAGGCAAAGAGCGGTGCTGTCGAATCAATAGGGGAACCTATCTTAGTGCGCCCCGATAAGCCGCGTGCGCCCTGGACAAAGCCGGTGGAGGAAACTCCCGCTGAGACGAGTGGTCCTGAAATCGTCGCTAGTCAAAAAGTCGAGAAAGAGACGGCGTCATCTGCTCCCTCCGTTTTTGTTCCCCCTCAAATGGTGACTAACCAGCTGGTCAGACCCAAGAAGATGGCTATCCAGCCTACTCCTTTGGCGAATACTCAGGCTAAGAGCGAATCACCGACGCAAACTCCGCCACTTTCCACTCCCTTAGTTCCCGAGCCCCCCATTAATACGGCAAGTGTTGATCCGGGCTCGCGTTCCATGCAGGTCGCTCGAGCCGCGTTACCTGAAAAATCTTCACCCTCGCAGGAAGTCGCCCCGAACACATTGGTAAATCCCGCTCTCTCAAATCCGGTCACCCCAAAGCCACAGGCGAGCGAACTTGTGATGGCGCAACCATCGGCCTTACCGGCCGCCCGTCCCCAACCTCCCCGCAAGTCTTTACAAATGGTTTGGAATCGCCCGGGCCGCGCCGCTGCAGAGTCAGCGGCCAATTTGCCACAACCCAACGATCAAGATGTGGGCGAATTGAATGGTCGTTTCACGGCGGATCTTCGCGTCGATGAGTGGCTCGCCAATCACAAGGGGCACATCGAACTCTTCTTGGAGCCCTCGCAGCGGCCTGACGCACATCCGGCAGACACGCAGTCGGTTGGCTACATTTATCGTTCTCAAGAAGACGACGATAACTTCTCGATAGTGGCTAAGAGGCTTCGTTCAGGGCTCTACCGGCTACACGCTTTGGTTTTTTCTGGGGATAACGCCAGGCTCGAGGCGGACATCATCTATCGAGATCTCATTTGGTGGGGATATAAAGCGGAGATCGAGTTTCATGTGTCTCGAGAAGATATCGATCACTACCGCAAGTTTGTGCAAAATGTTCCCTCGCGCACCCGCGTGCTAAATTTGAGTCTATTTGAAGGGGCTAGCGGAAATCCCGACCATCCGACTAAGATCGCCAACGGCGCGGTGAGAATTGTAAGCCTTCCGAAGTTGGGGACCTTTTATTCCGACAGCGAAGGAAACATAAGAATTCCTAATGTTCCTTCGAAATCGGAACTGTTGCTGGAAGTTTCTTCTCAGGGCTACCACAGCACAGAAAAGGTCGAGCCCATCTTCCACACCGATGCCTATGATGTCGTCTATTTGATGTCTCGAGAGAAAGTAAAAACCATTACGAAGTACTTCACCAAGAATGAACAGACTTCCGACAAGGGGCTGATAGTGGGAAGAGTTCTGGATTGCATCACGCGCACGCCTAAAGCGGGAGAGACCGTCAATCTCTCTTTCCGTAAGGGACCTGCGCTTTATATCGATTCTCTGCCCGACCCTGGTATGGTGGCGACAGCCACGACGGGACTTTTTGGTTTTTTCAACATCCAACCTTCCTTTCGTCTGTTGAGTCGAGTTGGTGAACTCATTCCCATGCTGATGAACATCAAGCCTGATCACGCGCAATACGCCGAGTCTTGTCGGGCGGGCGAACACAACTTTCATGGCAGAATCTACGATCTGATGAACGGAGTTCATCCCCCCATGAAAGTTCGGATGGTGGGGCAGGAGCGTAGCGAGGTCTATACCAATGCCAGCGGTGACTTCACGATTAGTGGCATCGACCTCCCCAGAGGAACGGTCACTCTAGAGATCACCGGCGAAGGTTATCCCGCCATGTGGTACACCGTCGCGTGGGATCCCGCAGAGCGGGAAGACCTTCATCACCTATTTGTCTTGGATAGTGAGTTGGTTAAGGATAGCGCCATGGATGTTGCCCGCTTAAAAGCTTTAGAGCCAGGTACCGGAAGCATCATCGGCGGTGCCGAGGCCTCCCTGTTTGAACATCACACAGGTTGTTTCAACGTCGAGTTGGAAGATCCCAAAGAACAGAAAGTCATCTCAGAACATGGTCCATTTCCCTGGGGCAAACCCATGGATGGCAATCAATTGTGTCTGACCTCTCAAAACCCCCGCTTCGCCTTCTACAACCTTCCTCCGGGTGAATACGTCCTGAAATGGATCGATTCCAATCAGGAGGAGTCTAGGGCTCACACCTTCTACGTGGGGATGGATAAAGTTTCGATGGTGATCAATTAAATTCTGTCGCGTTTCACGCGCAGAATTTATCCTGAGCCTTAGGCAAAGGCTCTCGTCGTATTAGGCAGAGTCTCTATAGATCGCAAATATCTTTCGGAAACGGCGAGATACCCTTGAAGACGAGAGAGAGATCGATATTGCCGAGCATTCGGCTAAAGATCTTCTCTTTATAGGCTTCCACTAAATTCGCGGCCAAAAATTCCGAATAGAAGTTCTGTCCCGCAAAACCCAATCCGTCGGAACCTTGCACCATCAAAAGCCCTTCAACCCCTTTGACATGGTATTTCTGTACCATCCGACGAACGTGTCCCACTCCAGAATTATAGGATGTCACAGTCGTTCCCCAATCGGGGAGCATACTGCGATAGATCTGAAACAGGCGGGCTGCATTGGCGGTCTGTTTTAGAGGGTCGACCCAGCGGCTATTTTCGTCTGAATGAGACATCTGTTTTGCGGTTTCGGGCATAAATTGCCAAATCCCCACGGCCCCGACACTGGAGAGTGCTTTCACATTGAACGAAGACTCTACAAACGGAATTCTGGCTAGGGCGGCGGGAAGATTATTTCTTCTAAATACGCTTTCGATATGAGGTAAGAGATTTCCCGAACGATATAGGGCTTGCAAGAACATATCCCGCTGTCCCGTCTGGCTTCGAATGGAACCAATAAGTTTCGCGGTTTCAGGGGCGCTCAAAGCTCCCAAAGAGGAGAGGAAATTACGAATCTCATCTCTTTCTTGAGGAGACATCTTGGTGCCGGGGCTGATACCGATGGCTTCCGCCAAGCGTTGTTTTAACTCTTTTTCCACTTTCCGTTCGATTTCGGCTACGCGAACTTCCGTATCGGATCCGGTGCCAAACACTCGGTATAAGGGGCGAACATCCACTACTCCATAAATAATTCCCGGGTCAAAGCGATCGTGAATGACTTTAAATCGCGAACTATATTTGGCGTAAATTTCCATCCAAAACAGGACTCGGCGTTTTAATCCCGGGGTGACTTCAAATTGAGGCTCAATGCGATTTTCCGGATCAGTCAAAAGGTCTGAAACATCGGCCGTGGGGGTAGGAAGTTTAAATTCCTTGTTATCCATCACCGGCAGCAGATTCCATCCCTCTTCCTTTTTCCAAGCCGGATGAAAATAGTCCCAGGCGGGTTGCTGGAGCAGCGATTGGGCCGGGGATGGCAATTTCGCTGTCGCTTCTATCACCGCTTGGATCGTGTCGTTCTGCCGGTGGGCAGCGAGATCGAAAGCGCCGACGGTTACGACGGAGAAGATCGCGAACAAAAATAGATAAGATCGGGAGAGCTTTTTTTGAATAGCCCTTTGAAGTTTATTTCTTTTTTTCTTTATCAACTGAATTACTCCCGTGCGGGCAAGATCCGGTGCCGTAAATGGGCCTGGGTGTCGGCTCTCTGGACACCTATCCACCCACGTCTGGGCGGTTCTCTGGTCCCGCGGGATAGACCTGAGCAATCGTTGTGCCACGGCTAGAGGGCGTTTTTGCGGAGGCTAATGTAGAAGCGAGAGGGGTTTTATTGAGGATTCCAAGGGGCTTAGCGACTTCGTCACTTCAGAGGGTGCTTTGGTAGGAGGGACTGCCTGGGAGACGATAGCCCCCGCGCTTCCTACCGACTTTTACTTAGACTTATGCTTGAACTTGAACTTCTACTTATGCTGCCTTCGATGGAATTGACCGTCCTCAGAAAAACGGACTCCCAGAATAGTATAATTGGGGAGAAGTCCCCCTTACGAATTTTCCGCTGCCGTCTCGCTATTCGGAGTCAAAGGATGGGAGACGGGTTCAAGTTCATACTTGCGAAGTTCGGCCATGGCGCGTTTGTAGCCTATCGTGACTACGTTCTGAAGCGTATGCGCATTCAGTGTGAAATGATCTCCGAAGAACATCTCCCGATCTTTAGATTCCGGATGGATGTAGATGTAGTTTAGACTTTCCTTAAAATCGAGTCGTTCTTGGAGGCGATTGCACAGCTCTTGAACGTCTTCCTCGGGATATTTTTTTTCTTTGAAGAAGTTCCGGACCACCTTTAGCGTGGCGATTTTGTTATCGTGAGCCTTCTTAGATCCGTAAATTTTTTGCTCGATAGCCTGATAGACGGCTTGAACGACGATGGCCGGCATTCCATAAAGATATAGGGATCCGATGTCATCTTTGAAATGGTACGGCTGATGGGTATAGGAGCAGATGATGAGATCGCAGCCATTCTCTTTAGCCACGTGGGTAGAGAGCGTCTCCCGGATCTCTCCGTCGATGTAATACCTGTCTTTTCCTCCTTCATGATGAACTAAATAGGGAGCGAATACTGGGGGAAGAGACATGGATGCCCCAACGGCGTCGGAGATCAGTACATTAGAAGCGTATTGGCTGTAGGGGTCGAATGTCTTTTCGGTGCCGAAGCGACCGAATATGATTTTTCGGGAGTGATCGAGTTGTGTACCTACGATAAAAAGATCGGGCTGCAATTCATGAAACCGATTGGTGGGCAGAATATATTTTGCCACATATTCCGCTAGCCCACGGGTCGAAAAAATTCCTGGTAAGCGCAGATTACGCAAGACCATAGACTCCATCGTGCGACTGAAAATAGAGCTTTTTTGAAAGCTTTTTAGGATGGAGGTGGGTTTCGGCCAACTGATGGTTAGGATATCTCGGTAGTGAATGCGTGGGATTTCGCGGTGATTTCCCGGAATCTTAAAATTGGTGTCCTTGGAGAAAGAGTTGATGAGACTTTCGATTCCCACGCCCGAGGCTAGCATGGTAGCCACCAGCGCTCCGGCACTAGAGCCGACATAGGTCGCTATCTGATGCGGGTGGTAGCGAGTGGGTGGATAAGGAAGGGCATTGATATCGACCGGAGTTTCCGATCTCCCACCGACAAACGAAAAACCTTTGTCACGAAGGGCTAGGCAGACCCCGATGTGAAAAGCTGCGGCTTTGGTCGCCCCGCCGCTGCACACCAGCCCCGCTTTCGTGAACTGAAGTTTAGTACGAAACTTTGTCTTCACCATGTTGACTCCAGCCTATTGTGCGCTTCCAAGAATGATCACTTCGCATTCCAGTTCGACCGAAAATTGCTCGCGAACTTTTTTCTTTATCACGTCGATGAGATCCAAGATGTCCTGGGCCTTGGCGTTCTCCCGGTTGAGTATAAAATTAGCATGTTTCTCCGAAATCACCGCCCCGCCAATTTGAAGTCCCTTCAAGCCCGCTCTTTCAATGAGCCTTCCCGCGGAGAGACCCTCCGGGTTTTTAAAAGTAGAACCACAACTCGGGTAGTCCAATGGCTGCTTTTCGGCTCTCTCGGCGATAATACGATCGACCTCACGTCGGATCGTCACCGAATCTCCCATTTTGAGCTCGAAAAGCGTCCAGAGAACTAAAGACCCGCTAACCAGTTTCTGTTCCCGGTAACCAAACTGGCTTTGCTGCGTCTTTAACTGGCGAGCCCCGGACTCAAAATCGTATAGTCGAATTTCCCTTAGTATATCCCCGTAACACCCATACTTGGTACCGGCATTCATAAAGATTCCACCACCGATGGTGCCAGGTACGCCCGCACTAAACTCCAGGCCCGTTAGCCCCCTTTTTACCGCCCATTCGAGGAGTTCCGGTTTCCCAACCCCTCCCCCGCTTCGGACCAAGTAAGTTCCCGAGGGGGTGGAATCTAGCGACTCGATCTGCTGAAACGCCTGAAGCAATGAGACCGTAATGCCTCGGATCCCTTCGTCACGCACCAACAGATTGGTACCCGTTCCAATAATGGTAATAGGCAGACCCAGCTCTAAGGAGAGTTCCGAAATCCTATTCAGATCCGCCTCGTTTTTTGGAAACACCAAAATATCGGCGGGACCGCCGACACGATAGGCGACGTAGGGGGCTAAGATTTCGCCAAAACGTACCCTATCGCCGAAGCTCTGGGAAAACTTATCTACAGTACGAGAGTCATTAAAAAAGCTGTTTGTAGACATTCGGTAAGTCCCCTGCCCCTAAGGTCAGGATGATGTCCCCCTCGACACTTTCGGCGAGCCATGCCTCCACGCCCGCCATCGCAGAGCTGACGTGCCTGGTATCACCTGTGCCGTGCGCTGAGATGAGATCTTGTAAGGCTCTCCCATCGACTCCCGGAAGCGGACTTTCGCCTGCCGCATAGATATCGGTGATAGCCACGGCGTTGGCGTCCTTGAAGCAGGTCGCGAATTGATCCAAAAGGTCTTCGACGCGAGAGTACCGGTGCGGTTGAAAAACCACCCGAATATTGGATTTGGGGAATTGTTCCCGCGTTGCCTGGAGCGTTGCCCTAATTTCCGTCGGATGATGGGCATAGTCATCGATAAAAAGAACGCCTTTGATAGCCCCTCTTTTTTGAAAGCGGCGCTGGACTCCTTGGAAAGTCTCCAGCGCTGGAACCGACACACTTCTGGGAATAGAAAGTTCATCGGCTACCGCGATGGCGGCGACGGCGTTTAGCGCGTTGTGTTTTCCGGGGACCCTAAGACGCAATTTTTCCAGGCAGGTGTTCGTACGTAGCGTGAATTCGCTTCCCAGCCCACTGACGAGGTAGTCGGAGATAGCGTAACCATTCTCCGCCTTAAATCCGTAGGTCTTTTTCCTTCGCTCAACCCGAGGGGCCAAAACTCTCAAGTACGGATCGTCCCCACAAAGCACGGTCAATCCATAGAAGGGGATCTTATTCATGAAAGACAGAAAAGCGCTCTTCAACCTGGCCATGGTCTTGTAGTGGTCCATGTGCTCGCGATCCATATTTGTGACCACCGCGATGGAAGGAGACAAGCGGTTAAAGCTGCCGTCACTTTCATCGGCTTCGACGACCATAAAGTCTCCGGCACCAAGCCGTGCGTTTGCGCCACCAAAATGATCGACCCGGCCTCCGACGACGATGGTTGGGTCTAAACCCCCTTCCATGAGTAGCATCGAGATCATTGAGGTCGTTGTCGTTTTTCCGTGAGCTCCGGCGACGGCGACTCCGTATTTGAGTCGCATCAGCTCGGCGAGCATTTCCGCGCGAGTAATAACGGGAATCTTAAGTTGGTGTGCTGCGACAATTTCTGGATTGTCTGGGCGAATGGCGGAGGAGTAAACCACAAGCTCAGCGCCTTGGACATTGACGCTATCGTGGCCCAGACGAATTTCTACTCCTAGTCGCTCCAGGTGACGAGCCGTCTCCCCTTTGCTCAAGTCCGAACCGGACACGGCATAGCCATGCCGCCTGAGCAACTCGGCGATACCGCTCATGCCGATACCGCCTACTCCGATGAAGTGGATTTTATTGAATTTATTGTACATTCGGGCTCGTTGATCCTCGTGTCGAGAGCACCATCAACCTACGTTGAGAGGTCCTTTTCGATATGGAGGCCGATGCTAGCAAGGGCATTCCCGCCACGCAATGTAGAAAAGTTTTGGACCATTAGCGCCAATTGCGTCGGGGTGAATACCTCGAAGAAGGTCTCATGGAACCGGTCTTCGAAGCCATCCCCCTGCGGCACCACTCGGGCGACGCCGTGAGTTTCCATAAGGCTCGCGTTGTCGGTTTGATCGTTTTGCCCCTTTCGGGGAAGAGGAATTAGGATCGAGGGTCGACCTACTTGGATGAGTTCGGAAACGGTGAGCGCTCCGGATCGTGAAATAACCAGCGAAGCCCGTGCGTATACCGAGGCCATATCGGTGATGAACGGTAGCACCTGGTAAGTTCCGGTAAAATGGGCACGGTACGCCTCTTGAACACGGCCCGCATCTTTTTCCCCAGTTTGATGAACGATCGATAGTCTGGGAAAACGCTCGGAGAGTTCGGGGAGCAGCCGAATCACCGCGTCGTTAATCGCCTTGGCGCCCTGACTTCCTCCAAAAACGAGAATCGAATGACTATTGGGATCGTAGGAAGAAAATTTTGAATCGAAGAATTCTTTCCGAATGGGATTTCCGGTCACCAGGCTTCTATTTTTTGGAAAGCTCGCCTCGGCCTGCTTAAAGCCTAGGAAGACATGCTTTGCGAGTCGGCCTAGAACGCGATTCGCAATTCCGACGGATGCGTTTTGTTCTTGGAGATACAGAGGGGTCCGTGTGAGAAAGGCGGCAAATCCCACGGGGACGGAAACGTACCCGCCTACCCCAATGACGGCGGCGGCCTTTTCCTCACGGATAATTTTGATGGCTTTGAAAACCCCCAGAAATAATTTGAACAATGTTCTTACAATCGTTAGCGCCGATTGATTCTTGACCGCACCAGAGTCGATCGTAATCAATCTAATTCCTTCGGCGGGGACGATCTTGTTTTCGAAGCCTCGGGGGCTTCCCACGTAGACGACGGAGAATCCTCTAGAGATCAATTCATGGGCAATGGCGACGGCGGGAAATACGTGCCCGCCAGTTCCGCCGCCCGTAATCAGAATGTTTTTTTGCGTGGAAACTCGGCCTCCCCGCGGGGGATCTCTTTTTTCTGAATTATTCCGGATTGCCGCACGATGTTCAATAGGATTCCCATCATAAGAAGGTTCACGAAAAGGGCCGACCTTCCCCAAGAGATGAACGGCAGGGGCAGTCCGTGGACTGGCAGGATTCCCGTGACTCCTCCCAAGTTGACGGAGACTTGCAAGAGCAGCGAGAGAGCAAGGCCGAATCCTAGGTATCTGCCGAAATTATCGGGGGCCCTAAACGAAGCCTTAAACAGCAAGTATCCCAAGTACAGGAACAAGCCGAGGACGGTTACCGTGCCTACAAATCCGAGCTCTTCCCCGATAAGGGCAAAGATATAGTCGGTGTGAACTTCGGGAAGAAAAAAAAGCTTACTATTCCCATTGCCTATTCCCACCCCTAAGATTTTTCCCGAATGGAAAGAGAGGAAAGATTGGATCGTCTGAAATCCATTTCCTCTGGGATCGGCCCAGGGATTTAAAAAGGCCATGACTCGTCGTCTACGATAATCGGAGTGAAGCATCGCAAAAAGGGCGGCTCCTAAGCCCGTGGCCAGAAATCCGATCAGATAGGTGGTCCTAGCCCCCGCGATAAAGAAAAGCCCTAAGATGATGCAACATAATAGGATGGTCGAGCCTAAATCCGGCTGCCGAAAGATAAGTATTAAGACTAAGGCAATGAGCCCCCCATGGAATGCCCAGAATTTAAAGGTAGCCCGGAGCGTTTGGAGTCGCGATAAGAGATAGGCTACGTAGATAGTCAGCGTAATTTTGGCTAGTTCACTCGGTTGAAATTGCAGTGGTCCCAACTTAAGCCACCGCGTGGCTCCAGAAGCGTTATGCCCCAAATGGGTGAACGTCGTGACCGCGATCATCACTAGCTGAATCAAAAGAAGCGGCAGCGCAACTTTCCCCCACCACTGGTAGCGAACTCTGGAAAGAATAAACATGAACGCTAGGCCTGCACCGGCACAAACAGCTTGGCGCAGGACATAGTAAAATTCCGATCCGTGCTGCTGGATTCCCATGATGCCCGTGGCACTAAATAGCATGATCAGGCCAATCAGGAGAAACAGGATGACGAGCGATACTATTTTTTGCTGGGGGGAAAGCAGGCTGGTGACCATGCTCCCATTTTAGCATGGGCCCTTACTTATCCCGTTGTGTGCGACGCGTTACTCTCGGAAGTCCTCGGCGCGAATATTGTACTTCTGAAGCTTTCTAAGTAGCGTCTTCTTTGGAATCTTTGCGTGCATCGCCGTTTGGTTAATCCTACCCTTGAAGGTCTTCAGCGCTCTGACAATAAATTCCTTCTCGAATTGCTCCTTGTGGATTCTGTAGTCTAGCAGTAGCGACTCTTCGGCATTGAATGCACCATCATTCTTTTCTCGGGTTCCGTCCGACGCCGGCGACCCTGCCCAGCGAGGCTCGCCGGGAGCACCCGGCGAAAGGTAGTTCGGAAGGGACTGCGGAAGAATGCGATCGGTATTTTCAATAACAAAGGAGTGTTCAATCACGTTTTCTAGCTCTCGAATATTCCCTGGCCAGTTGTGGCGCAGCAGAATTTGTAACGATGTTGGGGTCGCTCCCAACACGCGCTTCTTGTGTAATTGATTGAATTTGAAGATGAAGTGCGTCACCAGCTTCTCGATGTCGTCTTTTCGTTCGCGAAGCGGTGGAAGGTAGATGGGAATGACATTCAAACGATAGAAAAGATCCTCTCGAAACGTTCCCTTTTGAATCATCTCTTCCAAATTGCGGTTGGTGGCCGCGATGATTCTCACGTCCATTTCGATTTCCCGATTAGAGCCTACGGGAATGAATTTTCGTTCTTGGAGGACTCTAAGCAGTTTTACCTGCATCGCCGGGGAGAGATCTCCGATCTCATCGAGGAACATCGTTCCCCCTTCGGCGTACTGAAACTTTCCTATTTGCCTTTGATCGGCTCCCGTAAAAGCTCCCTTCTCATGACCGAAGAGTTCACTTTCGAAGAGCGTCTCGGCAATTGAGCTGCAATTGATGGCGACGAGCTTTTGGTCCTTTCGAGCCGAGTTGAAATGGATGGCCCGAGCCACCAGTTCCTTTCCGGTACCGCTCTCTCCGCGGATCAACACTGAAGTATCCACCTTGGCCAGTTTATGGATGATTCCGAAGATCTTTTGCATCTCACTCGAATTTCCGACGAAGTTGTCGGTGTCGAGCTTAACCACGGGCGCGGAAAACGCCATGTTGTGGATCATCTCTTGGGCCTCTAGGGCTCGCTGTACCATCTCTACAATGGAGTGATGCTTGATCGGTTTGGCCAAGTAGTTATAAGCGCCCTCTTTGATGGCCTGGACGGCGTGCTCGATGGTGCTGTAGGCCGTCATTACGACCACAATGATGGATGGATCGCTCTCTTTTATTTTCTTAAGACACTCCATTCCCCCCAATCTTGGCATATTGACGTCCAACATCACCAAGTCGGGTCGTGCGACTTTGATGGATTCCAAAGCGGCCAGACCATCTTCGGCCTGCTCCACGATAAAGCCGCTGCGGGTCAATGCTTCGGCGATGGTTTGGCGAAGTTCTAGGTCATCCTCCACCACCAGAACTCGTCGCTGTCCGTTATCGATCCCTATTTTGTTTCCCGCACTCATGCTTGCCTCCCCTTTACACAGGTAAAGAAATGGTAAAAATACTGCCACTCCCTAAGTCACTTTTAAGATCCACTGCCCCTCGATGGAGCTCCACAAAATATTTCACTAAATACAGGCCCAATCCGGTTCCTTTCGTTTCCCGCGTGGCGGGATTATCGCACCGAAAGAATTTTTCGAATACCTTTGTCTGCTCGGAGGGGTCGATTCCCATTCCCTTGTCGGCCACCGAGACACGAATCCAACCACTATCCTCTTTGGAACTGAGCGTAATCTCGCTGTTAGACGGGGAGTACTTAATGGCGTTCTCTACCAAATTGGAAAGGACTCGACGAATGAGGATGACGTCAAATTTGAAAGAGAAGAGTGGCTCAAGTTGAACGGACAAGGTGATGTGTTTCTCGGCGGCCAAGAATTTCTTACTTTCCACAACTTCGGTAATGGTCGCGTTAATGTCTTTTGAAGTTTTCTGGAGTGGCAGCTCGGCACTTTCAATTCTGGTGAGGTCCAGGACCGTTTGGACATATTCGCTTAAGTCTTCGGTCGTGTGAATGATAGCCGTCAGCGAACGCTTCTGTCTTTCATTTAGATTCGCCGCTTCGTTAAGCACGAGTTCGGCGTTACCTTGAATTCTTGCGATCGGGGTCTTCAGATCGTGGGAGATGAGTGAAAGGAAATTGCTCTTGAGTTGCTCGAGCTGCCCCATCCACTCGGTCTTCTGCTGATAATACCAGCGGACTCGATATTCACTGAGCAGCCGATAGGGGATCACAACGTAATAGCTAACGCAGGCGGCAATTAAGGGATGGCCCAAGTCCACCCAGGTGCTAAACACAAAGAGCCCGACCCACGCGCCGATGACAGTTACGACTACGACGCCCAGGACGGCAATAATTCCTCGTCCCGGAGACAAGAGCAGTGCCAGGTTAACAATCGCGATGCCTAGCACCAGCGAAAGCAGGGTAACCGTTAGATAGCTCGATCGTTCGATGCCATCGTTTCTTAGAAGCGTTCCCAAGCTGTGCGCGGCTCCCTCGAGAAACAGCGTCTCGTGGGGCTCTCGTGAATAGGGAGTCAAAACAAAATCCGCGTCTTTGCGAGAGAGTGCTGAGCCAAGAAGAACGATCTTATTCGTGAACGTCCCCCGCCGGCTTCTTCCCTCGGAAACTTCCATACTGGAATGAATGGGATAGGTGCCCGCAGGACCTTGCCAGTGAATGTAGGTCTGCAAGGTCGTTGATCCTTTAGCTTGACGTGAGGTGGCCTGAAACTTCGCCCCCCTGGTCATTCCCAGCACCCATCGGGCCAGATCGGCATAAAGGCTGGGAAAGCCTTCAATGGTGATCATCACTCGCCTGGTAACAGAGTCAGCTCCGTAACTAAACGTATCGCGGGAGATATAGCCGGGACGGTACTTCACGACGTTGAGAAACGCTCGGGGGGGCGGATTTCCTAGGCTGTCGTCATCCAAGAACCCCACGTAGTCGGATTCGGTCTTTGCAAAGCAATGAGCTAGAGCCACTAGTTCGTCGTCGGAATAGTCACGCTCGTTAATTGATCCGATCACCGCAATGGCTCGTGGCCGATCGACTTTAATATGTTCGATGGCAGCAATCATCTCATCCACGGGAATCTTAAGAGAGCCGCCGTAGCGGCGGCTACTGACGTCGTCGTACGCGACCAGAGCGATATCGGGCACCGGATTTTGGGCCGGGTAACTACGGAAAAAGCCGTCCACCAAAATACCGTTTAGTCCGTCTAGAGAGAACTGTCCCAGCGCAAAGACAAAAAGCACGACCACAAGGCTCGCGGAAACGTGGGTCATCACTTTCGACCGGGTCTTAATACCGCTCCCCCGTTCGGGAAAGCGATTCCCCAGCTCTTCGGGAGTCAGCGGTAAATTTGGTCCTTTTCGGCTTCGCATGATGGAGAAGATCGCCCCCTTTGCCACCTACCCCGCCTATATACCGCTCTCCACGCATCCTCCACAAGCCCAGTGCAAAGCTCAGGCCTAGCAAAAGGCTCCCACCACAGGGGTTTATCTATGAAATTTCAGTTACTTAGGCTACGAGGGTCAGAATATTAAGATGGTGTCATTTCAGCCCTAGTGAAGCCTTGGTGTCATAGTGACACCAAGCATAAAGGGCAATGGCTCGGATTTTCAATCTCGATCAAGGGCGTCGTTAGCCATCGCGTCGGCGAGTGAGTTCTCTTCTCGTCGGACATGAAGGACCTCGATCTTTGTGAACTTTTGGCAGAGTGCTTTGGCCTGCTGAAAGAGAGGAATGATACCGGGAGCTTTAACTTTGTAGATTCCGTTCATCTGTCTAACCATCAATTCAGAATCCGCCTTTACGACAATATGGGTGGCGGCGAGTTCGACTAATCTCGAGAGGCCGTGAATTAAGGCCTGATATTCGGCAACGTTGTTGGTGGTATTTCCCAATCGGCCACCTTTGCGTTCTAAGATCTCGCCATCGCGGAAGATCACAAAACCATACGATGCTGGACCAGGATTACCCCTCGAGGCTCCGTCACAATATAAAAGGTGAGTCGATGAGTCCGCGCTATTTTGCGGAGGCTTCGGCATCGCTAACGTCAGGTTCTTTCGGAGGGATGATTAAGATACGCCCACAAGTGGGGCACCGATGGACGGCTTTGAATCCTAAAATTTCGTTATAGAGTTGGGGGCGGACTTTCATATGACAGCCCAAACACATCCCATTTTCCGCGTAGACGATACCCACTCCCTTGGTGCGAGCGGCTACCCGAAGATAGATAGAACTCACTTCCGGATTCAGTTGGCCGGCGGCGGCGTGACGATGGCTTAGCTGCTCTTCCAAAGTTTTTGCAATACCAGCGCGGTCGTTGTCGATCTTCGCGAGGTCTTTCTTAATACCTTCTTCGTAGGCTTTGAAGGTCTTCTCGACCTCCTTAAGGAGTTGGCGTTGCTGATCGACTTCGCTCATCAAGGTGAGCGCTTGATCTTCGACTCCTGACTTGTCCGACTTCTGATTCTGATTCTCGCGAATCGCGGCTTGATACTCTTCGTTGGTCTTGACCTCCATCATCTTGTCTTCGGCTTTGTGGAGTTTGTCTTCGCGCTCTTTGAGGTCTTGCTCGCTTTTTCGGAGTTTCTTTTCAGAGGCATCGAACAGTTGCTTGGCTTTGTCGTACTCGTCGCGTTTGGTTTGGAGGGCCTGATTCAGCTTCCCGGTCTCATCGGGTATTTTTTCGATTTGGTCTTGGAGCCTGAAGATCTTCTCATCGATTTTTCGAAGATCCGCCAAAATTGAATACTGAGCCTTCATGGAATCGCTCAACGCCTATCCTCCATCATCAACCAGACCTTATTTTCATCGAGCCACTACGCGGGCTCACCAGCACTTCTACGGTTATCTCTTTCAAGTCCCAGAACAAACGACTAGGGCCGCTAGGGTTTGTCTCATGTCCCACTCCCGCTTTACGGTGAGTGGGCCCACCAGGACTTGAACCTGGGACCTACCGGTTATGAGCCGGCTGCTCTAACCGACTGAGCTATGGGCCCCAATGACCCGCAGTACTAAGCCAGGTCAACAGCACCGAATACTTTACCTTTAAATGCTGCGAAGTCCAGCAGCATTATGCCAAAATTATCGTTCGGTTCGTCGGCAAATACGTTCCGAGAAGAAAAATAGTCGAGCGAGTTCAATTTTCTATAAACGCCTTCAGACGCTTGCTCCGACTAGGATGGCGGAGTTTGCGCAAAGCCTTGGCTTCGATCTGACGAATACGCTCACGAGTCACGTTGAAGTCCTGCCCTACCTCTTCCAAGGTGTGATCCGAGCTTTCACCAATACCAAAACGCATCCGAAGCACCTTTTCTTCTCTCGGGGTGAGAGTCGAGAGGACACGTCTGGTCTGTTCCGATAGATTCACATTGGTTACCGCATCGGCCGGGGAGATCATCGCTTTGTCTTCGATAAAATCTCCCAAATGCGAATCTTCATCCTCACCAATCGGAGTTTCAAGAGAGATTGGCTCTTTGGCGATCTTAAGAACCTTGCGGACCTTATCCACCGGCATTTCCATTTTCTCGGCAATCTCTTCCGGCGTGGGTTCGCGACCCAGCTCTTGAACCAGATAACGA
>Ga0206963_10103_pt1 | contig 28258 bp, 19 predicted proteins | sample Alteio_BWOrgHeat_28_FD_152958 | JGI IMG/M metagenome (GOLD analysis project Ga0206963, IMG submission 152958) | Enriched cells from forest soil in Barre Woods Harvard Forest LTER site, Petersham, Massachusetts, United States -... | ecosystem: Environmental > Terrestrial > Soil > Temperate forest >... | reverse complement strand
GTACAGTAGAAGGTGTAGGAGTTGTTGCAAGTCTGAGCGCCATTGGCAATTTCGTTTCCACCGCCTGCGTTGTTAGCATATTCCCCAGTAGAGCCGGCGGAGTTAGTCGTCCAACTCGAACACGTGATACCCGTATTTATCGCCCCTGCCGCCGTCGATCCCGTCCAAGAGACGGTAGTACCGGGAGAGGTTCCCGAGGCATTATATTGCATGCTAAAGGCTAGAGAACTTCCCCAAAACGAGGCCGAATCCGGGGCTATCAGTTGATAACCGCCGGAGCTCACGGGTCTATTATTGTAGACGGCCCCTGCGACCGATAACCGGGACACCGCCGAAGTCGTTTCGTCCGAAAGGATCGCTTTCCAAACTCCGCTAAGGCCCGCGGTCGACGCTTCGTTTTGACACACAAAATCGGCGTAATAGATGCCCCCGAAATTGCCTTGAGTGAGAGTAGAGGTTTCAAAAACGATCTGCTTAGTTCCCAGGTTAGTGATCGTTCCAGACCCCAGGGGCTGCGTCGCTTGGGTGAAAGAGATGACCGGCGAAAACAAGGAGAGATCACTATTCGCCGCGCAAAGGGTGAATCCGTAAGTGGTGTTCGCGGTAAGGCCCGTCAACGAGTAGTTGGTTGGATTCACACCCAGAGTAGCTGGAGAAACGATCGTTCCGGTGGCGCAATTGGCGGGGGCACTCGTCGTTTGATAAGCGAGCTGATAAGCGGCGGTAGTTCCGCCCCCCGAAGTCCAGGTCAAGCCGATGGAGGTCGTCGCTGCCGTAGTCCAAGTGAAGGTCGCCGGAGTGGGAGGTGTGACGGCCGCGGCCTGTTGATTTGTGCAGTAAATGGCGTACGTGTTGTTACAAGTTTGATTTCCATTGGCAAAATCGTTGCCGGTATTGTTGGGCAGACCATAATTGCCTCTAATCGCAAGATTGGAAGTCGTCCAATTGGTGCAGGTGACGCCGACGTTACTCGTACCCACGGCATTGGACCCAGTCCAAGCAACGTTGGTGCCCGGAGTGGTACCTCCGCCGTTGTAATAGAGAATGTTCGCAATCGTACTGCTCCAAAATGAAGCCGAGTCGGCGGCGACCTGTTGAATTCCTCCCGAGGTGTACGGCCTAAGGTTATAGACGACTCCGGGAATCGAAATGCGTGAAAGCGCGGAGGTCGAATCATCAGACATTATCGCTTTCCAAATTCCGCCTAGGCTATTTGCATTGGCCTCCGCCTGGCAGATAAAATCTGCGTAATATAACCCGCCAAAATTTCCAAGGTAGGTAGTGGCCGTGGCAAAAACCACTTGCTTCGTCGATAAATTTTGCGTCGGCCCCTGACTGCCGGACTGTGTCGCCTGAACGACGGTAACTCCTGAGGACATCGCAGATAGGTCACTGTTGAGTGCGCACAGCCGAAACCCATACGTGGTCGAAGCGGAAAGACCCGTCACAGAATAGCTAGTCGGGTTGACCCCCAGGCTCGCCGGAGTGACGATCGTGCCGGTATTGCAATTCGCCGGAGCCGATCCACTCTGGTAGGCCAGTTGATAGGCTGCCGTCGTGGTGCCTCCGGAATTCCAGCTAAGACTAATCGAATTCGAAGAAGCCACATACCAGGCAAAGTTAATTGGGTTTGCGGGCGTCACGGCCGCTGATTGCTGATTCGTGCAATAAAGAGAAAAGGAGTTATTGCAAGTCTGATTGCCATTGGCGACTTCGTTGTTGATGGCACCATTGCCATATTCGCCATGGCCGGAAGCGCTCGCGGTCGTCCAGTTGGTGCAGGTAAACCCTGCGTTTAGCGCGCCCGCGGCGGTTGTCCCCGTCCAATCAGCACCAGAACCGGGAGCCGTCCCCGAAGCATTGTATTGAAGTGGGTTGGCAAGCACACTTCCCCAAAATGCGGCGGAATTGGCGGCGACTTGCTGAATACCACCGGAACTGACCGGCCGGAAATTATAGACGGCGCCGGGGATCGATATTCTAGAAATGGCCGTCGTAGTATCGTCGCCTAAGATCGCTCTCCAGATACCCGAGACCCCCGCAGTAGTCGCCTCTGTCTGGCAGATGTAATCGCCAAAATAGTTACCCCCAAAGCTCCCCTGATACGTGCCGGTGGTCGAGAAAACGACTTGGGTTGAACCAAGACTGGTCACCGAACCACTGGCCGTAGTTGACACCGTGACAGTTGCCCCTGCCGAAGCGACGGTAAGATCACTATTCTCCGCACACAGTCGGAAAGAATAGTTCGTATTCGAAGTTAATCCAGCCAGAGTATAAGAGGTCGGATTAAGACCCAATGTGGCCGCACTTACGACCGTTCCGGAATTGCAATTGGCCGGTGCGGTGGCCCCGGTCTGATAAGCCATTTTGTAGGCCGCGGTCGTCCCTCCGCCGGAGCCCCAAGTAAAATTGATCGAAGTGGATCCCCGTTGATACCAGGTAAAGCCGACGGGATCTGAAGGTGCCGCGGCAGAACTTTGCAAATTGATGCAGTACAGATTGTAAAGATTGTTACAAGTCGTGTTGTTAGAGGCAAATTGGGTTCCATTCTTGGAAGTATCCACTCCATACTCACCAAACAAGGTGACCAAAGCCGACGTCCAACTACTACAATTTTTCGCCGATTGCGTTCCACCAGTGGCACTCAGACCGGTCCAGACGTTTACGGCCCCGATGTTACCGCCACTTGCATTGTAGATGACGGTATTTGAAAAATTGACCACCGCCGAATTCCAAAAGTTGGCCAGACTCGTCAAAAGCTGCGGCCCTCCCGAGGCCAGCAGATTGGTGTTATAGGCCGACTGAGAGAGAGAAATATGAGACGTGCCCGCGGTAGTTTGATCAGCCATTACCGCTCGCCAAGTACCGCTTAACCCCGCGGTCACCGCTTCCGCTTGGCAGGCATAGTCGGCAAAATAGAGACCGCCTAAGTTCCCGCTGTAGGTTCCCGCCGTCGCAAAGACGGTATGCGGGGTGGTGGTGGTGGCGGTCGCCGTTACGCCCACCGAAAATTGCCCGGCCGATCCATTTTCGGAACAGACCCGAAAAGAATATTGAGTAGACGGTTGAAGAGTGAGGACGTTGAAGCTCGTCGCTAAACCGATCGTACCAGCGGGAATGACCGAATTCGACTGACAATCGGGCGGGGCAGTGGCGCCCGTGGTATAGGCGACCTGAAAAGCGGTCGTCGACCCTCCCCCTGACGTCCAGCCTAAATTGATTTGAGTATAGGAGGCGGTGTTAGCCGTGAAACCTGAGGGATCCGGGGGAACGACGTACACGTTCGACGATACCGTACCGGTAATACCGTTGAAGCTCGCGCTGATCGTAAATGCTCCGGCCGAAACGAAGGTAGCGATTCCCGAACTATTGATGGAGGCAACTCCGGTTGCGCTGGAACTCCAGGCCACGGCATTAGTGATGGTCTGAACGGTTCCGTTTGAGTAGTGGCCTGTCGCCACGTACTGCTGGGTACCTCCCGCCGGTTGGTAAGCTGAATTTGGGGTGATCGTGATCGACGTTAGTCCACTAGTTCCAGTAATGCTGCTAGTCGCATTTACCGTAGTGATCTGGTTGTTGTAGGCGACGCGGAAATTCTCAGGAGTGGTGCCGCAGACCGACGGGCTATAGGTCAAAGTGACCGTACACGAGCTAAATCCTTTTAGCGTGCTACCACAGGTACCACCGGTGGCCATCCACGCGCCCGGGTCCGACCAGGGCGCGGTCAGCTTCAGAGCGTTATTCGAAGGGTCACCCAATCCCGTAATGTTACCTCCCGACAAATTTTGAACGGTTGCCGTGATAGTGGTGCTTCCGGGAGGAGTGGTAACCGCCGCCGGTGTCGATGGAACCGACACCGCCAATACGGCTTGATTAGATCGCGTCGCTATGACACTTCCACCCACCGTATTGCTTCCGGGCATCTGGAAATTACAGGCGATTAAGTCTTGCGTCGAGGTCGCCCCAATTTGGCAAACGGCATTGCCACTTCCAGTGACACCCACCAGCGTGATCGTGCCTTTGCAAAAACCATTGTACGGCTGGTTAGGAGTCGTACAGGTGATCTGCCCGTAGTTGGTATAATTGGTCGGATCCGCGAGATTGTTGACGGTGTTTAATACGAACGTCGTACCCGCCGCATTGGGGGCCAAGAAAACTTGCTGCTGAGTCTGCGATGTCGGACTGGTATACGCCGTAAATAGGCCCGACAGGATCACATTTCCCAAATAGGACATACTTCCCAGAGCCACTTGCGGAACCATCGTCGCCACTACCGGATCTCCGCTACCCCCCACGTATATTCCTATATTGCTGGTCCCGAATAAAAATTGGCCGTAGGTATCTAGTGGCGGTGCTGTCGAATTCTTCCCTTTAACTTTGGCCGACGCGCAGGCGCCCCAGGGAGAGTTATCAAAATTGTAAGAGGTGCTGTAGGTCGTCGGACCCACCAGATCGAAAGCGCTGCTTGAAGTAAATGCCGGCGTTGTGCCGCTATTGTAGGCAAGTACCCCACCCACCAAAGTCGACGTCTTTGTCACATCCATGGGAGCTCGGGGATCGGTGGGACTGCGAAACCGCGTGACCAAATAGGTGTAGTTGGTGGTTGCTGGGCAAACGGTGTTTGAATTTACGACCGTAAAATAATTAGGGGTAAGAAAACTTTGAAAGAGTTGGAAGGAATCGAATTGAAGCCCGTATCTAGTTCCGCTTACACCAGAAAATCTTCCCGTTCCGGCGGTTAACTGATACTCGAACACGTTGGCATAGGGATCTACCAAAGTAGCGCTGGTGATAGCCCCCGCAGGTCCCGAGAGGGTGCTCGCCGTAAACGACCCCGATCCTCCGGGGGCCAGTACCGGAGAAGTGACGGAAAGTGTCGTCTGTACTTCGGCAAAGCTTACCGAGGCATAAAAAGCGCACACGATCGCCGTAATCGTCGTAAATACAGCAATCCGTGCAGAACGATGATGAGTCTTAGGAGACCTCATCCACAAACTTGTCATTTTGGGTTCCCGTTAATGCCTGTACTGCGTTGTCATTACTTAGAGAAAAAAGAGATGATGCACTCTCAATATCGACAAACTGAGGGTCGCCCTAAAGAATTATTGTGGAATAAAAGTGTGCAATGAAGACTAGTTTTAGGGCGGTTCTAGGCTAAAGAAGACTTAGTTCGACGGCCCATAATAGGTGACATATTGAAGGGGGCCGTGCGGAATCGGGGGAACGCCTGGAATCGACGACACTTCAAAACCACTGGTCGTCTTGACGATAGGAGGTTCGTCTCCCGGAGCGACCGGCGTGTTTGATATGGTCGCGTCAGGAAGGATCATGGTTGAATCCGAAGCCGGGTCGCGACCACGCGAGCAATCGGCGAGAATAAACAGCGAGATAAAAAGAAAAAGGGTAGTTGGCGCTTTGCGTCGTCGCATAGTTCCCTGAAGGGTGTAGGTTTGATCCTAGGTCGGCAGATTGCCCTCCCCCCTTGATATCCAAATTTAGCGCATCGCATTATTTAGAGATCGAATAGGGCTACCAGGAAGGGAACGATAGACTTCCTCAGATCGACGAATCTGCCATGGCGCATCGCAGCCCAAAGGCCATGGGAAAGGCGATGCCAGCCAAGAATAGATTTTACAAGTAGCGGCAATTTTGCCATTATTCGGTTTCTGTTCCCGGGTAGCTCAGTTGGTAGAGCAGGTGGCTGTGACCACGCAAATTCCATGCAAAAACGCAGCTTCTCGTTGAAAGACGAGTTGAAAAATCGGGTGAATTCAGGGAAGCCCTCCCCTTGAGCCAATCAAGGATAGGTAATCCTGAGCGAAGTCCAGCAAAGCGCAAACGGTAGCTGGAAACGTGCAGAGACTAGGGGATGAGTAGCGCATCGATAAGCCCCATTAGCGCCCGACGCCCTAACGTGAAAACGAGGGCGATGAGATAGTCCAGGCCTTATGGAAACATGAGGAGCCACTGTAACCACCCTGTCGGGGGTTCGAATCCCTCCCCGGGAGTACATTTCGCCTCCGGCGAAATGTACCCTTAAGGATTAAGCCTTAAGGATTAATCCTTAAACCTGAAACCCGGCGTAGCCGGTCGATCAATGGTTCTCCGGATCGATGGCCGAACTGACGCTACTACCTTTTTTATTTATCTTTTTCTGACCACCCAAACATGCGCCCGATCATTGATATATTCCGTGTAATGTTCCGTGTACGACTGATTGTAGGGTGGATGATGATATAGACCCCACTTCGCATTTTGGGTGGTTTCCCTAAAGTCCCGGATGGGATTTTTGAATCCACCCGCCTTGACCGGGTAAGGTGGGGTCGACGTTTGCTGCATTGTCTGTTCTCTTAAAACGGGCACGGCATCGCCGTCGCAAGTTTGTGCAAAAACAAATTGATAAACAGGATCATTGGTGTAGCGGATTCTTTCTGCCTCCCGCCATTCTGCGCACCGTCTCAGGTAGTCTGCTTTCGCCTCGCGAAGCGAAGAAGCGATTTCTAAAGGCGAATGCCCTCTCAAAGAGGCCCTCCCTACAATGGGAACGTTAGATCTTTTTTTCTCGATTTTGGAACCGGACTCTAAGGTAACCGTCACTCCCAGTAGCTCTTGAGCACTATAGGCCTTGGGCTCCAACATCGTCGGTCCCGATAGCAACGAAGGAACTGATTCGTAGCCACGATTCAATTCGATACTCTTTACGGGCACCTGACTTTCGAGCTGCCTGTACAAGGAAGCCTTGAAGGTATTCAGCCAATCAGCATCATATTTCTTGTTGTGTTCTACGATCGCACCAATCTTGTTCAGGTCGTCCTGTTTGGAATGGGGATAGATGGCGCTTTCCAAAGTCACCGACATATAAAACTGATTCTTCTCTAAAGGACCTTCGTCGATTGGCGACGTGGGAAAGGGACCCTGCTCTTTTGTCAGTATCCAGGCCGAGGGTTGCGTTTCCGCGAATCTCACTCTCCATTCGTTTAATGAGGGCGTTGAATTCACATTTGATAGATGTAAGGCGTCTTGAACGTAAATTACCGCAAAGCGATCCACATATTGAAAACGCTTTTCCAACCATTGGGTCCAGGTTGGTATTTTCTGCGCATAACTCTTTAGGGCCGCCTCATAGGCCGCGGCCGCCCCTTCCGTTTCGAAAGGCACGGGAAGCGTTTCCCCTACAATGGGTTGATCAAAAATAATCTGGACGAGTCTTTGATCCGTAACGACCTTGACGCTCACTTCCGCGACCGCGGTGGCGAAATAGCCCAGAGAAGCTCTCTCCCCTCGAAAACCGAAACTAGTCTGCGGAAAGAAAATCGTCTCCACATGTTCTGGTTCGATACGACGAACCTTAATATCTCCGATTTCCGTGTTGGGGACTGCAGCCGCTAACGCCACAACCTGCTCCTGCAACGTCGCTTTATATTGGCTCTCCCAAAGCTTGGAAAACTTGTTTCTATATCTCTCAATGGCCTGAAGTTTTAACTCGGCCTCCTGACCCGCACGATGGGGAACGACCGGGCCGCTCAACTCCACCTTGAACGAAATTTCTTGTTCTCTGGGATCCAAATTTTGTGGCGCCGCGATGGATATATACGCGAAGGTAAGAATTCCCGCGATCAGACCAAACTCTCGTTTTCCGTGCATCTGAGTTACCTCCATATGTAATTGAGGACGTTATGGCATCAAGAGGCGTGAGTTGACAAGGTGCATTAAAATTCTCATCCGGCGTTTCTTTCGGAGTTCGCCGTTGCACGCTCTTATAGAGAGAAATTGAGATCTAATCTGCGAGATCGCTACTCTTCATTCCCGCCCTGCTGGCCCGGTTGCTCTTTGGGGCTCGTCTTGACCTTCGCGGCAGGTGATTGCTTTGTGATCCCGGTGGGTTCGAGGGTTTTTAAAGAGAGTGTACTGATGACATCGTCGGGATTTTCTTCCAGGATTTTTTTAAGAGCCGCAATGCGAGCGCGAATTCGCTTTTCCCATTCCTGAAAATGAGACAGGTCCCACAAGTGTTCTCTCTGGGTCGGCGCTGCCCTGACATATTGTTCTACCTCTTCGCCGCTATCGCAGTAGCTTCGGTAGATGAGAGAAAACGTTTCCAATTGTGAAAAATAGAGACGAGTCAAAAGGCGCAACTGGGCTTGTTGCTGGACGGTGGGCGACTTAACTTGTTCAAGATTCCGAATTTTCTCTTGCAGAACATCCAGCTCCTTCACCAGGCTCTGCAAGTGCGATTCGAGCTGGTGCGACCAAGCGAGGGAATTTAGCACGCGATTTAGTTTATCGGCCTGTTGAATATCCTCCCAACGAGCGCCCGTCTGTTGCCGCGTCAGACTGTCTCGAATGTCGAGCAGGTGGTTCGATCGCTTGGCTTCTCTAAATAAGATCGCCCGGTAGTCTTGGACTAAGGCGGTGATTAGCTCGTCACTTATTTCCTCTCCCGCATGGATACGAGCCAGTTTGTCCTCGACTATGGCCTGCAACCTTTCGATCTCTTTTTCGTCTTCGGCAATGAGCGCCTTGAGTTTTGCGACCTCGATCGCCAATCCGTTTGCCTGCGTCACCGGCCGTTGCGCGGGTGGTTGATTTGCCGGCGGAAGATGGTTCCACGCAAAAAGACCCACCCCCGCCAGTACCACGGAAGCCGTCACCGCCCGCACGCACTTCCCAAGGCTCGCGGAGGCCGGTTTTGCCAAGACCAGACTGAAGAAAAGAGAAGCAATGACGGCCAATTTCGCAGCTTGTTTCATGGGACGAGGGTCTACCACGGAAATGAGGAAGGAGCCTAGAGGGGAAACTAACGAGTAAGGTAACTAAAAGGTATCAGCTTGTTTTTAGAGCCGGGCAAAAGAGGGCTCTAAAAACAAGCTGATACCTTTTAGATATTTTCAAGTTGAATTTTGCGTCGCGCCATTCGATGCTCTTTTACATTCATTAAAGGGGGGATTGAATGCGAGACGGACGAATGGTGCTAATGGTGCTGCTATTCTCCCTTTCCCTTCAGGCAGGGGAGCCGGTCGATTCGATCTACTGTGTTGGAAGCCGAAAATTTTCTGATCCTAGCCCCCGCGTGGGTTTCAACTTTCGTCCCACATCGTTCAGCTTACCCAATGCCTATTGGCTCGCGATAGCTTCGAGCGATGTTTACTTAGAAAAAAACCTAATCCTCCAGGAAATCGGGCGGTGGGGTTTTACGAATAATGTAGATCCGCTTAGCGATGACCATCTCTTTTTTATGGATGAAAACCGCGAGGCGAAGCTTGATATTCTCGGACAACCCTTGGTGTTTCGTTACGCCGATTCCCAAGCTTTCTGGGCGGAAAACAAGGATGGCGTGCTCATCGTTTTTCGTGGAACGACTCCCGGCAATATTGCCGACGCACTCACCGACGCCAATCGCTTTCCCGTCCCCTTTAGGAACTTGGGCGAGGTCCATGAAGGTTTTCTCGCCGGGTTGAAGATCCTTTGGAACTCCATCTACGCACGCACGCGGCAGTTACGCAAAAGGGATTTCAAAGAGAAGTACGCGCTGCTCGATCACTTCGCCGGCATCCCAGAAGACCAGTGGCCAGCGACCTGGGATTCCTTGAAGGACTGGAAAATTCCTGACTCGGGCAAGTCGGCATTTTTGAACGAATGGAAACGGATCAATGAGTCCACGACCCTTCCGCCAGAGGAAAAAGAGGAAAAACACGATGAGCTCTTGAAGTTCCTAAACATCCACTGGATCACTCGACAGAAACCAATCTGGCTTGCCGGTCATAGCCTCGGTGCCGGCCTCGCTACCATCACTGCAGCGCAACTGATGTACGAAGGGTTTAATGTTGGCGGATTGTACACGTACGGGAGCCCTCGCGTTGGCTCAGATAAGTTTGCCCACTTAGTTGAGGTAAAGGCTAACGAAATGGGTATTAGAGAGCAGCTGGCGAGATTCATCAACCAATATGATGTAGTCGCTCGAATGCCGCCGCTCACGGGGGTCGTTTTGAACGGAACGCTCGATGGAAAATGGAAAGAGATTGGAAGAACGAAATACTTCACCGGCAAGACGCCAGAGAGCGGTTCGGTCGAACTCGTCACCGATGCTTTGGAGCTTTTTGAACTGCCTCAGTTTCCGAGCCAGATGCTGGAACACCGAGCCGACTGGTTTTTGGATCATTCGATGAAACATTATATTAAGAAGCTAGAGCATATCGTTTTTGGGTCGCCCGCCAATTGCAGTTGAGCTAGTGGCTAGATTTACTTATCACTCCCCAATGATCTCGAAATATGCGCGATATAGTCCATCGCTAAATTGGTCGAGTAGGTTCCCAAAGGGCGTCTTTTTGTGAGGTCATCCGAGGTGGCCAGCACGCCCACTAGATATTTTACCCCGTTTATTATTTTAAATAGTGGGCCACCGGAGTCTCCTTGGGTAATGACATGGTTGGGATCCATCCTGGCATGCTCAGAGCCCTCGCCTATCCTAAGATAATCGACACTGGTTACGCCTGGTTCCCGAAAAATATTGGCCAGGAAAGCTCCTGCCATTCCCATTACCTTTCCATAATATACCGTCTCTTTTTCAACTAGCGGAGTTTTGGAGATAGGAACCACTTTCATGGAACCCGGACCATTGGGACAGCGCCAGGCCATCACGGCCGAGTCGAGTCTCTTATTTTCTATATACTCCGGATTGACGTAACGAGTGACGTTAACCTCGCCTTCCGTCGTTCGCATTACCGCCGTTCCCACATAGGTCGCCATTCCGCCGAGTACCGTCTTAGCTAGCTTAGGTAGTTTCGCATCGACAAGACAATGTGCCGCGGTGGCGGCCCGACAAACCCCGTCAGTGGCATCGATTAGAGTCGCTTGGCAATTAAAAAAGCTGGCTATATTCCCAACGACGCCCGCAAGAATGGAATATTGCCACCCTGGATTTCCGTCCTTGTTAGGAGGGACGAGTCCGCTTGTGCCATTGACCTTGCCGACCTGTCCGGTACCGGGCAGCAGACCAGAGTCAGGAAGGTTAATCTTAGCAAAACCATCCATAAAGCTATTCGCGACGTTAGCTATCCCTCGAGAGATAACATTGGATCCCGCCCGGTGACCTCTCCGGCCGGCGGACCCGGCTCCTTGAGAATCCTGATTACCTTGAAACTGCCCAACTCGGTCGCTCGAAATATTATTCGGGAACGGTCCTTGAATCGAGGGTAGCGGATTCCCTCCCGCCCCTTGAACATGATGGTATTTGTGGCAGGTAGGGCAAAGGTAGAGAGCTTTTCCACATTTAGAACAGCGAAAGCGTGCGGATTGAGCCCCCGTACTAAACGGACTCGAAGGTCCGGTCGCACCAGCCTGTGCAATGCCGTGAAAATTTAGAATGCCGAGGCATAATATGAGAAAAAAGGATGACTGTTTCAAGAACCCCCCCAGGTTTGCTTGAGCTTGCTGGGATAAGAAGCTGCATCATACGTGCCGTAGCCCTTCCGGATATGGGCTCTAACCCTCAAGAATAATGAAGATAATTAGGGCGTATTCCTGTTAGGAACGTATTCCCCCGGAACACCCTGTCCAACCGGGTGACAGTATGAAAGAGCATTTTCGATAAGGGGCTCTTTCTCCTAAAATTTTGCGACAGGCCCCGAACTCCTTACCGACTTTTTCTTTTGCTTATGCTTGAACTTGAACTTCTACTTATGCTGCCTTCGATGAAAACGCTGGAGCGAGGAAAACTCGTCGCAAACTTTTAAGAGAAAAGACCCTTTTTCTGTGTTGCCTCAAACATAGTCGACTCGGTCTTAGCCAGCTAAACCGCTTGTGTACTCGATCTCCCAAGCAGCGCTTTACGGCACATCGGTTGCAATACCTCCCTCCGGAATCGTTCGGATCACCCGAATGAAATCGGAACGGGGATAAACTAAATGAAAGCTAAATTTCTCTTGATTCTCTTATTGTCTTTGTCATGCGCCGGAGTTCGTGCCGAAACTGGTGATGATAATGATGTTCAACCGAAACCAAAGAAAAAGGTTCACGCGACGACGACCGCTGCTCCCACGAGTGACGACGCGGACACCAGCGCCTCTTGGAAGCAACTCCACTTAGGAATCATCGGCGGACTTTCGCTCGCTTCGCAAGGTATCAATAGCGTGGCCAGCGGAGTTACCCACGTGACCGACAGTCGGACGGGATTTTCTGGCGGAACCTTCTTGGAGATTCCTTTTTCAGAGCACTTTTCGTTGGTTCCGGAAGTTCTCTATGTCCAAAAAGGCGGATCTACCATTGATTCGTCCGCTGGATTGATCACCTACTCCTTCGACACTCTTGAGGTTCCTATCCTCGCCCAGCTTAAGTGGGGAAATGAGATGGTGAAGTTTACCGTTTTTGCTGGTCCGGCGTTAGCCATCGCTGTCAATAAATCAGCCAGTCAGTCGTCGTCATCCAATCCGTCGACTACCGATCTTCGAGGTTTGGATCTGACTCTGCACACCGGTGTCGGAACTGAAGTAACGGTTACCCGAGGAATTAATCTTCTATTCAATGTTCGCTACATCCCGGGCATTCTGGATCAAGATAAGGTCGCTGGAACTAGCACGCGCTTTAGCACGTGGCTGATGATGACCGGTATCGCTATCGGGCTCTAAAAAAAGATCGACAAGTTGCAGCCTGCCTTGCTATTGGCAAGGCAGGCTGTCACTTGTATGAAATTTCTCAGACGGTATACCACTCGCGGAGTTCGCCGCACATTTCGGCTTCTTCGTTACGAATTTAGGATCCAAAAAAATCATCGGCGTTCTGTGAAAAGGGCCATCGCCCTTTATTCTGGAAAGTCGGACCTCAAGTTAAATGTCGGATGCGGATCTCACCAAAAGGTGGGCTGGATCAATATCGATCGATCTTTACAGGCAGACTTGCATTTAGATTCTGGCTCGTCGGGATAAATACGAAATGGTCCGTGCGCTGGAAGCGAATGGGGTAAGAGCCGCCTTGAGCTTTTGTTCCCCTTCCCTTAGTGAACTTTTGGACTGGATCGGGAAGCATCTTTTCTATCCGGTCGTGGTCAAACCACCCAAGAGTGCAGGAACGGACAATGTCACCATTTGCCATTCCACCAGCGAAGTCGAAACCGCGTTCGCCAATATCATGGGCAAAAAAAACCGACTAGACCTGACGAATGAATCGGTTCTCGTTCAAGAATTCCTCGTCGGAAAAGAGTACATGGTAGACACGGTGAGTTTTGACGGTCAGACGGTAATCTGCGCTTACCAGCAGGCCAACAAGATCGCTCACGAAGGGGCTATGATCTACGACGTGTGCTCGGCGATTCCGTTTGATAGTAAAGCCGCCACAATGCTATCTCCTTATATTTGTGAAGTCCTCACCGCCCTGGAAATAAAATGGGGGCCAAGCCATTTGGAAATCATCATTACGCCACGTGGGCCGGTCTTGGTCGAAGTCGGAGCCCGATTGGACGGGTGCCGAGCACCCGAAATCCTGCGAAAGGCTATCAGTGTCGATCAATGCGAAATCACGGTGGACTGTTATCTGAATCCGAAAACGAGTAGAGAGAAATGGGAACACTATCCCTTTAAGATCCACAAAAATTTCAGTCGAGTCTTCTTGATTTCGGACAGCGAGGGGCTTTTCCTTGGATACGGATTTAACGAAAGGATTCGACAGCTGTCGTCGTTCGACAAATTCGTCTCTCTACTCAGTGTCGGGTCACCCATGGTCAAGACCAGTAATCTTTTCAATATCCCAGGGTACGTCGACCTTATTCACGTAGATCCCGTGATAATGGAAAAAGACTATCGCCAGATCCGCCTCTGGGAAAAGGAACCCCGTTTTTTTCTGACCCAAGACGACACTTCTGAAGTGTCCGACCAACGAGAGGTGCGGTAAAAGGCACGTTCTATTTAATAAACTCCACTAGACCGCCGAGAAGCTCTTTAAACTGATCGAACGTAATTTCTAAGGATCTGTCCTCTCCCGAAACAGGCTGTGTCTGACAAACCAGGTATCGGTGTTTACGAAAGATTTGCACGGGTCTTACCGGAATTGAGACGTAGGCGTAGGAACTTAGAATTTTTCCAACTTTGGTACACTCTTCCAATCCCTCACCGTCGACTCCCCATTCATCACAATCATGATTGTAGCGAACTCTCTCATCCGTCTTACCCAGAATTCGTCGAACCGCGCCCTTAGTGGAAAAATGGAATGGCCCCTCAAAATCCTTCTCACCGACTAACCGGGCAGGCCCAAGAAGGACGAGTGAGGAATACACTTCGCGTTCCGTGATGCTTTCGTCCTTAAAACGACAAGTAAGCTCGGTGCCATCGGAAAGCTTGTCCGACTTCTCAAAAACGATCGCGTAGTCTCTCGCATCGAGCCGATACCCCCCAATCGCATCCGGGGAAAATTTTATAGCACTGGCTTGATTCGCGACCGCCGCAAGGGTTAGGCCGCTCTTGCTTTGTACCGCTTGGCCTCCATAGGCCGCCGAAAGACTGAAGCAGAGAGATAGGACTAGTGACTTCACGTATTCCTCCTTGGAATGCCGCGTTATTACCCTTTTGCCCCGTCTTTTTCCAGTCAAGACTACGTTGGGACCGTCTTTCTTGCATCAATTTGAAATTACTAGTTTTATCAAGACGGAGCCCTTCCCTTTTGACGCGGCTAGCGAGGAGCTATTTCAGGTTTCTGTTACGATCTTCTTCGGAGGTCCTTAATGCAAAAGCCGTATGGATTGCTGTTTATCGTTTCCTCTTTCGCCGCTTTTTCTGCCTTTGGTATTAGTTCCTATCAAGTGAGACTTAAATTCACCTTCCCTGACGGCACATCGGCCAAAGAGACCTTACTCGTCAACGGAACCGACTGGACTACCGCTGAGATAGGAAAAAGAATGGTCAAAGTCAGGGTGGAACCTCACCAAAAAGAGGCAGTCAAAACCACTATTACCATCACCGGTCAGGGAGACGAAAAACCCCGCACCAACCAATTCATTACTCGTCTGAACGAGGACAAGTTTGCTTCCATCCAATCCAAAGACAACACGGGTCGAACCTATGAAGTGAAAGTCGCAGTGAAAGAGAATCAATTAAACGACTCGGAAAGATGACGATTGAGATTCTCTCATCAGAATATTTAACGCCCCTGCCCGTAAAGACATTTAGAAGTGTGTTCTAGATGAACACGAAATGTGTTCTCAATGATTGACGCTGCTCCGGCTCCATGACAAAAATAGTCTCAGTCAGTCAGTGATCTAAAAATACACAAAGGGGCAAAAATGAATCACATGGGAATGAAAACGCTGCTCGCGCTCATGGCGCTGGTAGGATCGTTTTCTTATGGGGCGGCGACTCCAACTTGCAAAGTACTTCGCCAAGCGAAAGCTCGAGTCTACATTAATAAATTGAGTATCACTCAGCAAGACGGTGTGTGGGTGACGAAAAACCAACCTGTCTGTTCCACCACCGCTGACGTCAACGTCGTAGATGCCGCACCCGGTTGCACCTACAATCAATTCTTCACCTGTGAAACCGAGTTGGATGGAAAAATTCACAGTGTTTCCGCCTCGGGCCTAATCTATTTTTATACTCCGGCTCAGGTGACTGAAACCAATCCGCCCATAAAGACGTTCGGGGTAAGCTACTACATCGACCGAGACAACGGAGAGGCGGGGTTTGCGGCAGCTACCTCCAAAGACTTGGGTCTAAAATCCACTGGCGTCATCATCGACACAAGTCGGGATAAGACTTCGGCAGGAACCGCGTTTAACGACAGTATCTCTATTAATGTCACGTACACCGATGAAAACACTCCATAAGTTACTCATAATCTTGGCGGCTGGTGCGGGGTTAACTACCCCGCATCTGGCCTATTCTATCGGTAGAGTTGGCAACGATCAGATCGGAGACCCGCGGGACGGATATACCGCCCTCGTGCCTCCGGATTTCAACCAGATTATTCTGGCCGATCGGGACAGCGCAATCTTGCAGTCCAACTATATCTTCGATCCGGAGTTCGGTTTGACGGTAGCCATTAATGCCTTTCCCTTCAGCAATGTATACCCGGAGCTCACAGCCGCCACCGAAGCTAAAGTGGTTGAGTATTTTCAAGGCGCCCCGATGATGCATTACGTAAAGGTCACCACTCCAAATTGTTCTCTCTCACTTTTAGGCGAGGGAGATTCGACTTGGGTGGGAGTTTCGACTTGGGGCGAAGGAAAAGGATATGTCGTGGCCGCCACCAAAACGGATGAAGCCAAGCAAGGCATTCTAAACTTGCTGCAAGCAACGAAGATAGTGAGCCGGTGTTGGAACTGAATCTACCCCCCAGGATCGTCGAGTACCGAAATTATCACGAGTTCCTGGCGGACTATTATCGGCACAAAAAGTTAGCGAATAAGACATTCTCTTTTCGTCGTTTCGCGCAACTTGCCGGTATCAAGAGTTCGAATTATCTCATGCTCGTCATGCAGGAGCGGAGAAAGTTATCCGCTCAAGCCGCACGTGCGGTCGCGAAAGCGATGAAGTTATCACGAGCCGAAAGTTCCTACTTTATTTCCTTAGTAGGTCTGGAACGCTCGGCGGATGCTGACGAGCATGAGAAATTCGATAAAGAGAGAAAGGTGGCTATCCGTAAGATCGTTACCCGGATGCTACCCATCGAGAAACGGCAGTACTTAGCGACTTGGTATTATCCACTTCTCCGGGAGCTGCCTTTTCTTAGTGACTTCCAAGCGTCGGCTGAATGGATCTCTCACAAGTTGCAGGGGCTAATCACGCCCAAGCAGGCCGAACAGGCGATGAAAACTCTAGTCGACCTAGGCCTTTGGAAGCTCCATGCCGGCAAGATCGTGGTCAGCGATCTGATTCTGGATACCGGAGATGATATCACCTCTTTCAGCGAAAGCGTGGTCGTCGCCGTCCATAAAGAGACCCTCTTAGCGTGGACCCGCATTTTCGAAAAGATAACCAAAGAAGAGCGGGAATTTGGGCTCATTAATATTCCGATTCACCACGAAAAAATTCCTGAGCTAAAGCGAAGGATCCGTCAGTTCCAGGATGAGCTGATTGGTTGGTTGCAGGAAGAGAAAAATCCCACCCAGCTCGTTCAGGTCGGCACCTACCTCGTTCCCATGACCCGAGGAATAGCGACTATTCCTCAAGAAGCGGAGAAGACGATCGTTTCCAAGTGATATGGCCCACCCATTCTCGCCCCTTCGACATAAAAGGAGGGGTCGTTAGAGTGAGACTATCTTTCGTCATTTCGTAATACCTAATTTCTTCGTTTCCCACCAGATTAGGAAAAAGACTGATCTCGACTACATGGATAATCTTATTTGATTCGATCCGGTATCGGCCACAATAGGCCATGAAACTATCCATCGCCTCCGTTTTTTCTACATCGGTTCCGCCGGAAAAAAGTCCGCCGGACTGAAATCGCTTTCGATTAGCCGACATGATGGTCGCGCACATGTAACCGTCGGCGCTATACATTAGCTGGCCTATCGCATCCTCCCCCCGGGGGTAAAATATGTTCCCTTCGGTGTCTCGGTGCTGCTGACTGACTAACTTCCAGGTTCCTATTAGCGCTTTCATGGGTACCTCTCTACGAGAGGTTTAACGTTCCCTAGGCGCCTACGCCACGACAAAGTGGTGATATCAAATGAATTTATTTATTTTACTGGCGTCGCCTGACCGTCTTGGTTAGAACGCTATCTCCGGCCTGGGGGGAATACTGGAGATTCGTAATGAACGTTCGGCGATGTCTAATCACCTTTTCTTTTTTATTTCTAGGAATTTGTAGTTTTGCGGAACCTACGGAGGAACACAAACCCAGACGGGCATTCAAAAAAACTGCCACCGCCGCTACTAGCCCCAGGAGAAAATCGGTCTACGCTCCATTAAAGAGGTGCCAGGCGGCAACCATCTTCCAAGGAGTGATTCCTGAGTTCCTGTTTCCACTCCCCCATAGAAATGGAACGGCTCTGGCCTACATCCCAGAGACGAATCTTATCAGCGTGGTCAATCCTTACGGGCAAATGGATTGGTACTCGCTGAGTAGCGGACAGCTGGAAAATACCTACTCCATTGGTTTGTGGGTGCACACTGACTACATCCATCAATATGAGATTCAAAAAACCAATGAAAACTCGCTTACCCACTCCTTCTTGGTTCAGCGCAGTGACGAATTGCTAATCATTCAGGCCGAATCCGATATCAAGGGAGGCTTGACCCGTCTTAGTCGAGTCAACACTCACAACTTAGGAAAAAACGGCAACCTGGCGATTTGGTCCATGAATCGCAAGGAAATACTCCGTGCTTTTCCTGGAAAATTGATCCTCTCGGACGTCTCTGATCTAAGCTTACCATGGCAATTAAATGCTTTCGTTGCGTCCGAGAACCCGAGCGAGGCTAAAGCCACCTTGGGGATTAGCCTTTCCAAAAATTTCGTGGCTTCGGTCACACCAAATCAGAATGTTAGGGTGTGGACAAGGACTGCGCCTCAGACGGAGATTTTCGATGGCATTGTACCTGAAGCCTATGAAGTTACGGTGTCCGAAGAGGGACAGCTTTATGTCGGCCTGTTTGGTGGCGACGTCCTGGTCTATGATCCAACAACCGGGGAGGAGTTATCCCGTTTGACTCCTCAGATTCAGGAGAAAACCATTCCAAAAATGATTCTCTCTCCAGACCAAAGACGCCTGGCGGTCCTCAATGGCGGGTCTACCGATGTCTATCAAATCGCATCTCCCGAGTTGGCGTATAAGCTAATCGCTCGTTATCCGACCGACCAGCATACCTACCTCACCAAATTCTCGCCCATGGGAGACACGCTAGTATCTTCCACGCCGAACTCAAAATCGATCGCGGTGTGGCAACTGCCGCCGTCGACTCCCTGAGACACAAACCCGCGCGATCGCCCCCGAAACCCTTATCCAGGTTAATAGTTTGCTTTTGTTAACCATAGCCGGTACCTTCTGTAATAGTTTTGGGGGGGAGTTCGTATGTGGATTGTTCGGCTCGCGCTACGCAGGCCCTACACCATCGGAGTGGGAGCTTTAGTTATCTTACTGGCTGGCCTTCTTTCGCTGAAGGCGATGTTGGTCGACATCTTTCCCGTCATTGATCTCCCAGTCGTAGGCGTGGTTTGGAGCTATCCTGGTCTTTCTGCCGAAGACATGGAACGACGAGTCGTGTTTTTGAGCGAGCGGGCCATGTCCACCACCGTCAGCGGCATCTCACGCATCGAATCGAGCTCAATCCCGGGAATCGGATTACTACGGGTCTATTTTGAACCGGGAACCGATATCGGGGGAGCGATCGCCCAAATAGGCGCCATCTCTTCGACGGCCCTGCGCAGCATGCCCCCCGGAATGACCCCGCCCACCATTGTTCGCTTTAACGCTTCCAACGTTCCGGTGATTCAATTAACGCTTTCCAGCGAAACGCTGCCCGAAGAACAACTCTTCGACTACGGATTGAACTTCATTCGTATCAAACTCTTTACCATTCCGGGCCTTTCCGTCCCCGCCCCCTATGGAGGCAAACAGCGACAAATTAATATCGACGTCAATCCGGACATGCTTACCGCCAAAGGCCTATCCGCCACCGATGTGGTTAACGCCCTTCAAGCCTCCAATCTAATTCTCCCCGCCGGAAATGCTCGTATCGGAAATAAGGAGTTTAACGTTCTTCTTAATTCCAGCCCCTCGACGGTGAAACTATTCGAGGATATCCCGTTAAAAGTCGTGGGCGGCGCCACGGTAATGTTGGGGGATGTAGCGTTGGTGAATGACAGTTTCATGGATCAAACCAACATCGTCAGAGTCAATGGCCGGCGCGCGACCTATCTTAATATTCTGAAAAAATCGAACGCCTCCACGCTAAGCGTAGTGAATCAGGCCAAAGCGCTGTTGCCCGCCATTCGGGCGACGGCTCCTAAAGGAATGAATATCCGGATGGATTTTGACCAATCCAGATTTGTTACCGGATCTATCGAAAGTGTGGTCAGGGAAGCGTTCATCGCCGCCTGTCTCGTATCCTTGATGATCCTCTTTTTTCTTGGTAGCTGGCGCAGTGTTTTTGTCGTGTGCACGTCCATCCCGCTCGCCATCTTTTGTTCTATCGTCGGTCTCATGGTGACTGGTAACTCCATCAACATTATGACGCTAGGGGGACTCTCCCTCGCCATTGGAATGCTCGTCGATGACGCGACCGTGGAAGTGGAAAATATCCATCGCAATCGTAATCTCGGTTATCCGCTGACCGTGGCCATCTTACGAGGAGCACAACAGATAGCCCTGCCCGCCATTATGGCGACGCTAGCCATCTGCATCGTCTTTTTTCCCGTAGTATTACTGACGGGCCCCGCCCGTTTTCTCTTCACGCCGATGGCGGAAGCGGTGGTTTTTGCGATGTTAGCGTCCTACGTTTTATCTCGAACCTTAGTGCCGTTGCTGTCCCGAATGCTTCTAGGGCAAGAGCATCATGGTCCGGTCTCCGCACCAACGACCGTGAGTCCCATAGTGGTCCCGACCGGTAAAGGAAGAATCGCACGTTTTCAGGCATGGTGGAAAACGACTTTCACCCCAGAACGGATTGCCGCCTATCACGCCTGGCGCGAGGGGATTTTCGAACGGCTTCAAAGCCGCTACTCGGAATGGCTGCAAGTGGCGCTAAAATACCGACGCTTCACTCTGACAGTTTTTGGAGCCACCTCTTTCGTATCTCTTTTCCTTGTTCTGCTCATCGGCGTGGATTTTTTCCCCACCACCGATGCGGGACTGATGAAATTGCATTTCCGAGCACCCGCGGGAACTCGTATTGAGGAGACAGAAAAACTGGTCGCCCGCGCCGAACAAAGAATTAGAGATATTGTTCCGGCGGAGGAATTGGCGACGATCAATTCCATGATTGGTGTCCCCATCAACTTTAATCTCGCGTTTGTCCCCACCGATAACGTAGCCGGCATGGATGCCGAGCTGCTAATCGCCTTAAACGAAGGGCACCACGCTACCGTCGGGTATATGAAAAAAATCCGAAAGGACCTTGCGGAGAATTTTCCAGGTTCTTCCATCTTTTTCCAGCCGGCCGATATCGTGAGTCAGGTCCTAAGCTTTGGACTTTCCGCCCCTATCGATGTGCAGATCGAAGGTAGCAATCTCGATAAATCTTACGCCTACGCGCGAATCTTACGAGACGACATCGCCAAAATTCCGGGTGCGGTAGATGTCAATATCAAGCAAGTATTCGATTTCCCCACGATCAAACTGAATGCGGATCGTGTCCGGGCGGCTCAGGTAGGTTTGAGCCAGCGCGATATTGCCAATAGCATGCTGATCGCCCTCTCCTCCAGTACTATGGTAGCGCCTTCCTATTTTCTTAATCCGCAAAACGGAGTGAACTACTCGGTAGCGGTCAAAGTACCACTGCGGAAAATCGCTTCGGTCGATGACCTATTACTGACTCCGATTACCGGTCTACCTCTCACCGACAACGCCTCTATGACGAACGTACCGCAGTCCCAAGCGGAGACGATAGGCAACCTCGCTACGCTGAGTACGACTACGGCGCTTAACCAGTTGAGCCACAACAACGTGCAGCGGGTAGTCGACGTCGATGTGAACGTCGAAGATCGCGACATCGGGTCCGTGGTAAGCGGAATCAAACGCGCTATCGCCAAGATCGGTGATCTGCCGGCGGGAACCAAGATCAACGTCCGTGGCCAGAACGAAGTCATCCAAGAGGCCTTCACCAATTTGGGACTCGGTCTTATCCTCGCCATCATTTTGGTGTACCTACTGATGGTGGTCCTCTTCCAGTCGTGGCTAGATCCCTTCATTGTTATTTTTGCCATTCCCGGTGCTTTAGTCGGAATTCTCTGGATGCTGCTACTCACGGGCACCACCTTCAACGTCGTGTCTTTCATGGGCTCGATTATGGCGGTAGGAATCGCGGCTTCTAATTCTATTTTGTTGGTCAGCTTTGCCAATGAGGTCCGGGTGGAAAAAGGATTGGATCCGCTGTCCGCCGCCTTCGAAGCGGGGCGAACTCGTCTGCGTCCCGTGCTGATGACCGCGTTAGCGATGATCCTGGGCATGCTACCCACCGCTCTGGGGCTCGGCGAAGGGGGAGAACAGAATGCCCCGCTAGGCAGAGCCGTCATCGGGGGGTTGATCGTCGCTACTTTCGTCACCCTATTCGTTGTACCCGTCATCTATTCCTTACTACGGGTGAAAATGCCCTCGGCGCATCTGATGGATGCCCAATTAGAGAAGGAAGAGTCGGAGTTAGCCGCCACGCACGGGCACGATCCGGTACCAGCGTAACTTTTCTTGGAGAGACTATGTTTACTAAGTTGCGAAATAGATGGAAACAACGGTTCGAAGAAAAAGTGACGGATCCCGTGTTGCGAAAGCTCTATTATAAAGGGGCCATCGCCGTCGGCGGGTTGGTGGTTTTTCTGGTGGTCATCGCCATCGTGAAGCAACTCTCGTGGTGGTATGAGTCTCGTGCTCGATTGGTGGAGCTACAACTTGGTCCGAGAGTCCGTACCCAAGACGTTGTCCTGTCTTCGGGAGAACATCGCATCAACCTCTCCGGCGAGACCCGGCCATACGCTTCGGTAACTCTCTACGCAAAAGTCAGCGGTTACCTGAGTGATGTGAAAGTCGACAAGGGAGACGCGGTCAAATTAAATCAGGTGTTAGCCATCATTAACTCTCCTGAAACTTCTAAAGAGTATCGCGGCGCTCTGGCGGATGCCCAAAACAAACGAGGGATCGCCAATCGCATGCGAGAGCTCAAAACCAAGAATTTGGTCTCTCAGCAGGAGGCCGAGCAGGCTTTCTCTGACGCGGATGTCTCCGAGGCCAAGTTGGAACAGGTAGCCGTGTTTAAAGGCTATGAATTGTTGCGTGCCCCTTTCGACGGTACGGTCACTGCGCGCTACGCCGATCCAGGGACCCTCGTCCAGAATGCCACGACTTCCCAAACGAGTGCGCAGCCAGTAGTCACTGTCTCCCAACTGGATCGCCTCCGCATTTACACTTACGTGGACCAGAAATACGCCTATTTTGTGGAAAAAGAGGCTCATGCGGTTATCACCGTCGCGGAAAGGCCCGATGTAAAACTTGATGCGAGTGTGACTCGTACGGCGGGCAATCTAGACGCCCGGACGCGAATGATGTTGGTCGAGATCGAAATGGACAATGCTAAACATGAACTGGTTGCGGGAAGTTTGGTGCAAGTGGCGCTCGATGTGAAGCTACCGGTTTACGCCCAAGTGCCGGTCGAAGCGGTCGTCCTTAGAGAGGGCAAGTCCTTCGTCCCTCTGGTTGCCGAGGATAACACCATTCACTACCGCGAGGTTTCGACCGGCGATAACGACGGCACCGTCGTTACCATCATTTCCGGATTGAAATCTGGTGACAAGGTTGCTTTGGACATCGGCAATAGCTTAACTGATGGCTCGCACATTCGAGCGCTGGCCAGTGAAACCAACGAAAAGAAAGGAAAATAGTTTCTAATGCGAATGTATCTTTTCTTAGTCTTGGCACTTGCCCTAATGGCTCAAGGAGCCATTGCCGGCGAATCGGTAGCCGCAAAAGCGGCCGAGCCCGTCGAGCCCATCAAGCCCCCATCCGAAACGATTACTTCTGCTGTGGAACCTGCCAAAAATCTTCCGGCGGGTCGTCATCTTACATTGCCGGAGGCCGTTCGCATTGGCCTTCAGAGCGCCACCGCCGTGCAGAAAGCCAAGAACGATAAAGATATTTCCGGTGCCGATCTGTTGCAAAGTTATGGTCAGTTCTTGCCCAACTTAGTGGCGACCGGAAACTATTCCTACACTTCGGGGAATACCTACTATTACCAATCGACGCCCACCCTGGTGGCGACTAAAAACTACGGACCGTCCACCCAGATCGGTACCACACTCAACCTATTTAATGGACTTTCGGATTTTGCGGGATTGAAATCCGCCCTGGCGCGCCAAGACGCCGCTTCGATGACCCTAGTGCGAGCCAAACAACAAATTGTCGTGGACATCACGCAATCCTACCTCCAAGTCGTGCTGGACTCGCACGTGGTCGATATCGCCGAGAAGAATCGGGATTCGTCCGTGGAACGTCAAACCCTCTTGCGTGAACAGACTCGCGTCGGCGTAAGAAATCTCTCCGACCTTTACCGGCAAGAGGCCCAGACCAGCGCGGATCAATCGTTTTTGATCTCCTCTCAAAACAAGAGACGGGACGATGTGATCCTGCTACTGAGAAAGTTACGCCTGGACGTGAACGAAGAATATATTTTCGATGAGCCAAATTTAGAGCCCCCCAAGATTTCCGAACCGGCGCCCGAAGAAGCCCCGTTGGCCCAGAAGGCTCTTGAAAAACGGAGTGATTTGACCGCCGCCCAAGCGAGGGTAAACGCCAACGACTGGAGTATAAAATCGGCACGGAGTGGTTTTTTTCCGAAGCTTGACCTAGGTCTCAACGTATTCCAAACGGGACGAACGCTCTCGCAACAAAATGTCGCGGGAGTCAGTCTTATTCCTGCAGCCCAAGACGGGGCTTGGCAGCAGTTGGGCGAACACACTTACTACACGGTTGGTCTAACACTGACCTGGACCCTCTTCGATCGCTTCATTACCGTCGACAACGTTGAGCATGCGCGGGTCGCTTACGACAACGCCCAGCTCGATTACACAGATACCAGATTGCAGATTCAAGGAGAGATCCGCAAAGTATTAGGAGATTATCGTAGCGCCGTACAGCAGCTCGATACCACGCTGAAGGGCCTGCAAGCCGCTCAGCAGGCCTTCGATGCCGTAAAAGGCCGCTATGAACTGGGAGCGGCGAGCTTCGTCGATCTTACCACCGCCCAAAGCACTCTGGTGCAGAGTCAAACCGCCCGAGTGCAATCGCAAACCGACTACATTCTGCAAAAAAAGTTAATTGAGTTCTATTCGGGTGATACTCCTGTAGAGGACTAAGCTCGCGATTGGTCACCTCTGCGGTGGCCATCCATTCCCCGTCACTTTGTCTCGCCAAGGGGGCTTACAATCTGGGAGCCAATTGGAATAGCAGCGCGCGAGTGATCTCATCCGCACAAGTCGGCGTAGTAACTAAATTGGGAAACCGTTCGCGGAGTCGCTTTAACCCCTCAAGGCTATAAGAAAACAGGTAGGCCGGGCGAGTCTGAGTCATAGGTGACGTGATCTGCTGCAACATAGGGAACGAAATCATCTGCGTGGCCTCTTCCTTGCCTTCTAAGTGCCTTAGTTGAGCCGCGATGAGCGGACTCGCGGTGGCTAATACCATCGGAAAGATCTCAAGCAGTATATTGGGATCCACCATCCGATAAGGATCATTCCAATCAGCGCAAAGCTCAGGTCGCGCTCGATGAATCACATGTCGGAGGTTGATCTGGGCAAGAGGGGGCGCCAAGAAGATCTGGGAAAGGATATACTCATGCGAGCTTAGCACAACACTCGCTAAGTACTCCATCGGGTGAGCCACGGCGGCATTTTCGGACAGATTCTCCACGGAAAAATAGCGAAAGTTGTGAACCGGCTCCCCTTGGGTGTCTACTCCCCAAGGAACGGCCCATTTTTTCGAAGGGACGATGAGTCCCGGCTCCTCGGCAAACTGGGTAAAACTAAATAGATTGAAATCCAGTCTCCCGACGGCCGCCTGAATTTTTGGAAAATGCTCCTGTGTCGTCACCCCCCGAGTCGCAACCGCCACGGCCACTTCTGATAGAACCACTTCGGTCGGTTTTCCGATAATGATGGGTGTGATTTGCTCAGGATAGGCCGATTTTAAATACCCATAACGGAGCGCCTGGACCTGAATCGAGAAAAGATTCGCGTTGGCAATGCTCATCTCATTTTTAGTCGCCATCGAAATCTTGTAAGCAACCTCAGAAATATCCTCGATGGAGCGATGCTCCAGTACGTTGGCGAGGGTCGTAGCCAAAATCGTAGTCGGGGCAGAATGACGAAAACGGGGTGATTCTGAGAAAGTTTCGAATGCCTTTCTTGGCTCTCTCTCCAGTTCCGATTTAAGTTCTTGCGTCCACTCTCTCATATGAAAATTTCGCCGAAATATTTCGGTGTGAATGGTGCCGAAAGATTCGCAAAAAATGAGGGAGCTATCCTCAGGCACCCCAAAAAGCATGGCTTCTATCCGAAGGATATGGAAGGCTATCTTAAGCGGGTCGGTGAACGAGCCACCGAGCGGCCCCGTCGTACTATAGGCCCGCGATATTTCAGCTAAGAAAAACGGAAATTTGCCACGATCGATTTGTGAAATCGGATTTTCTTTATTGGTTGGGAAATCTTGCCAGGGGAGTTTTAGGGGAACTAGAACACCGCGCTCGGCATCTACCTTTTGCCCCAAGACCAGCATGACACCGGATCTGAGAAATTTCACTTTCCTTTTCGGATCGGAAACGTCCCGTTCCAATGATCCGATGATACGATCCAAAGGAATTTCATTATGGAAAAGCTCCTTCAGCTCTCCCACCGATACTTCCGACCATTCGGCGATGTAGCGGATCTGAGCGGGGTCCCATATTCCGATGCCCTCAATCACGTCGTCGTACAATTTTCGGGGAATGTAGCCGCTCGCTAGCATTTCATCTAAGGAGGCTTTTTGGAGTTCTGCCACGTAAGAGTAAGTTTTATTCGAGCGCGGGTCATTCCCAAAGACCCCTTGATGGGACAGCCTCGTTTGAATCGTTTCATAGCGGTGTTCAACCTTCAATCGACCATCTGGATAGGCTCGTATCCAGTCAACCTCCTTAAGATGGGTGATACGAGTGGGACTAAACTTTCCCGTCGTGGCGAAGTCATAAATGTAATATTGCCTCGCGGGAGGCAGGGCTAACGTAGGCGCGGTCCACACCACGAGCAGAAGTAGACCAAGAAGGAGACGCCAGGAGGCATGGTCCAGTCTCAGCGCAAAGCTATTTAGGTCAGTTTGGTACCTTATGGCCATCATTCGGCCCTATATGTAGCTTAGTTCTCGGAGGAAAATCTATTATTGAATTGCAGTGTGAAATTAGCGTCTTTCACATGCCCTTGCTGGACTTGAGCCAGGAGTTGAATGCGGACCTGACGTTCCCAGATATTCTGAGTCTTTTCGATGGATTGTCCCAGTAATCCCACGCACTCATTTCCATTGCCCATTCGACATTGCGCATAGGCTTGAAAATAGGGGACCGACGAACTGTCGGGTCGGGAGCGTCCGAATTGTTCCACCTGGTCTGAAATCTGCTGCCAACTCTTTTTGGCTTTAACACTCTCCAGGACCGCGAATCCCAATTTTAGATCTTCAAGTTGCGAGTCTGGCTCTTTCCCGGCATGACCCACTTCCTCAGCGTGATCCAAAGCGGATTTCACTTTCTCTTTCTCTTCCCCCGTCATTAACCCCTCTTTTGGATTGGTAAGACGCAGAAACTTGGAAAGAGCAACGGCCTTGGCCGCCGAATAGGAGTTGGGTTCCGCCTTGGCCAATTTTTCCGCCAGCGCTTCCGTATTGGGATGACTAGCGTCGGCCGCAAATCCGGCCTTTAGTTGATCCGCCAATACTCTGGGATCGGAGACTTTCTGGTCTTCAATTGCTTGGGGTGGCAATTCTCGCTTCTGTTGAATGAGGACCGGGGTTCGTTGAGGAAGAGACACCGGCTCAACACGTGAATCGGCAAGTTCTAAAGAGGCTACGGGAGCCTTACGCGAATGGGCTAGCCAAAGGCCGCCCACCGCGATCACAAGACCCACCAGAATAGATGTTCTACGAATTCCCATTAGGGCATCTGCACCTGGCCGCTCCAGCCGCCATTTCCAAGATTGCCACCACCCGCGGGGGTGTAATAGGAGCTGTTGAAATAGGGATGTCCGTTGGGATCGTTGTAACCACCACCACCATTCTGTCCCGGACCTGCAATAAAACCGCCGCCATTCTGTCCTTGACCCGCAATGAAACCATTACCATTGGGTCCCTGGACACCAACAAATCCACCGTTCGGGACTTGACCCGCGATAAAACCACCGCCGTTTTGTCCCTGACCGGCAATGAAGCCACCCGCTCCAGGTACCGGTCCATAGCCAGGATTATTCACAATAATATTTCCGTTACCACCACTGTACGGGATTCCGCCATTTACGATGACATTTCCATTTCCCGTCGGAGATCCGGGGAGAAAACCACCGTTCGGGACTTGACCAGCGATAAAACCACCGCCGTTTTGTCCCTGACCCGCGATAAAAC
>Ga0206963_10108_pt1 | contig 28287 bp, 20 predicted proteins | sample Alteio_BWOrgHeat_28_FD_152958 | JGI IMG/M metagenome (GOLD analysis project Ga0206963, IMG submission 152958) | Enriched cells from forest soil in Barre Woods Harvard Forest LTER site, Petersham, Massachusetts, United States -... | ecosystem: Environmental > Terrestrial > Soil > Temperate forest >... | reverse complement strand
TTTGGTGGCGGACGGTGAGACGTGCTCAGCGGAGCGCCGCCGCCCTTCCTGCTGCTAACATCCCGGAAAAAAGGTAAAAAACCCCAGGTCGCTTTAGCGGATCATTAAAGTGCTTACTTTTATGGAATGAATGTCCTGATTTTTAATGGGTGCAGCGATTACAAACCGGAAACGACCGGTCGCCGTCTTTCCGCTTATTTGCATGAGCAACTGACCGCAAAAGGATTTTCCGTCACCCGGTTCCATGTCTCTGAAGCCCGGATTCCTTTTTTTGATTTACACCAGACCCAGCCGCCGGCCGCGGTCCGGGAGATGTGCGACAGCTTTTTGCAGGCTGAGGCGCAGATCTGGCTTACGCCGTTGTATCATGGCGGAATGACGGGGATGATGAAAAATTGCCTGGACTGGCTGGAGCTGACAGCCCGCCTCGAAAAACCATATCTTACCGATAAGGTGGTTGGTCTTGTCGCCTGGGCGGACGGCGGTCAGGCCATGCAAGGCATCAATGCCATGGATGCGGTTGCCAAAGCGCTTCGCGCCTGGGTGGTTCCCTATTCCGTCCCCCTGGTAAAAAACCATCTTTACACCGACGCTCATCACCACGAATTCGCGGTCGAGCATACGCGCAAGCTGGACAGGCTTGTTTCCATCCTGGGCAACGCCCGGCAATTATTGGCTTTAACTCCCTGACATAATGAAAAAGATAGCGCTCTCTTTAGTCCTTGTTTTTTGGGTTTCGTCCGTATGGGCGCAGACCGCCGCTACGGTGAAGGTGGGTGAGGTGAAGGTGGTGGGCGAGGTGCTTACGCCGCTGACGTTGACAGCCGGCGACCTGGCTGCGATGCCGCGTACTACTGCCAGCGCGAATGACAAGCAGGGCGTATCGCATAGCTTTTCCGGGGTTGCCATTGCCGAAATATTTAACAAAGCGGGGGTGACTACCGGCAAGCAGCTGAGGGGGAAGAACCTGGCCAAATACCTGCTGGTCACCTGCGCGGATGGCTACCAGGTCGTCTTTTCCCTGGCGGAACTGGATTCCAGTTTTACCGACCGGGTAGTGATCCTGGCGGATCAGGAAGAAGGGAAGCCATTGTCGGCCAGTACCGGGCCTTTCCGGCTTATCGTTCCGGGTGAAAAAAAGCCTGCGCGGAATTGCTTCCAGGTCACTACACTGGCCATCCGGTTTGCGAAAGAGTAAAGAATTGGCTATTCGGGTTATCTTAGATCACTAAATGACTCCATATGAATAGACATCAATTATCTGCGCTGTTTGCATTGACGTTTTTTTTAGCCGCTTTTCAACTCCGGGCGCAGGAACTGCATGCCCGCTGGGATGAGCTAACGGCCAGTGACTGGCCTAAGGCGCTGAGCCATTCTTCGCGCACCTGCATTTTGCCGATCGGCATTCTCGAGAAACACGGCCCGCATGCTCCCATCGGGTCTGACCTGATCCAGGTCCGGGAATGGGCGGCCCGTGCCACGAAGAAAGAATATGCCGTCGTCTTCCCGGATTATTTCTACGGGCAGATCAATGAAGCGCGGCATCAGCCGGGAACTTTTGCGCTCCCGGAACGGGTCGTATGGGATTTGCTGGAAGCCACCTGTGACGAGATCGCCCGCAACGGGTTCGATAAGATTGTGATCATCAACGGGCATGGCGGCAATCCGGAGCTGATCCGTTATTTTATGCAGACGAGGCTCGAGAAGCGGCGCGACTATGCCGTTTACTTTTTCGAGCCACATAGCGATTCTGCGTATACCCATCAGCTGGCTGTGCTTCATAAATCAGATCCGGCGGGCGACCAGCATGCGGGAGAACGGGAGACCTCCGCGCTGTTATATCTTCGTCCGGACCTGGTGCAGATGGATAGCGCGTCGAATGAATCCGGCGCAAACCAGCATCGCCTCAATATTCCCAATGTCTATACGGCTATCTGGTGGTATGCCGACTACCCGAACCACTATGCCGGCGACGGCTCCAGGGCTTCGCGTGCCGAAGGGCAGCTGGTGAATGAACACTATATCGGGCAGCTGGTGGAGGCGCTCCGTGCGGTAAAGGCGGATACGAAGACGCTTGAGCTGCAGAAGGAGTATTTCGACCGGGTGAAAGAGAAATAAGCCGGGGGCGCCTTTACCCGGAGATTCAGTAATTTTACAGGAAACGGAAGATCATGGCAACCCCTGAAAAAAGATCCTTTTCTGACATCATACAAGGCAGCAAACCGGTGCTGGTCGATTTCTCCGCGGAATGGTGCGGACCGTGTAAAATGATGCCGCCTATATTGAAGGAGCTAAAGGATAAGATGGGCGAGAGCGTTACTATTCTCAAGATGGATATCGACCGGAATCCTGCTGTGGCGTCGGCCTATCAGATCCAGAGCGTACCGACCCTCATCGTGTTCAGGGATGGGCAGGTTATGTGGCGACAGAGCGGTGTCACCCGGGCGGACCAGCTGAAGTCAGTGCTGGAAAAATATATCCCCTCATGACTTCTTTAGAACGGATCCTGGAATATAAAATAGTAGCCATTTTACGGGGCTGTGTACCGGAGCGGATCCCGGCTATCGCCGCGGCCCTGGCCGAGGGCGGGGTTTGCTTGTTGGAGATCACGCTCAACTCGCCGGGTGCGCTGGAGGCTATCCGCCGCGTGGCGGATACGATGGGAGACAAGCTGCTGGTGGGGGCGGGAACGGTATTAACGCCGGCAGAAGCGGAAGCCGCTATCGATGCCGGCGCCCGTTTTATTTTATCACCTTCCCTCGATATCGACACGATCCGGGTGACGCGGCAACGGGGGGCTGTCAGCATACCGGGGGCTTTTACGGCAACAGAGATCCTCACGGCCTATCGGAATGGGGCGGATATCGTCAAAGTTTTTCCGGCTTCTGTCGGTGCTGCCTATTTCAGGGATCTTCGCGGTCCGCTGCCGCAGATCCCGCTGATGCCGACCGGCGGGGTAAACCTGGCGAACATCCGGGAATTCCGGGCCGCGGGTGCCGTAGCCTATGGGATCGGGAGTGCGCTGGTGCCGGCGGGTCAGGAGACAACTCCGGAGGCGCTGGACGCGTTAAGACAACGTGCTGTCGACTATATAAAAACGCTAGTATGAACCTTTTGATCAGTTGCGACTGGGGTACCACCAACTTTCGGCTAAGGCTGGTGGACAGCGACCGGAGGGAGTCCATCGGAGAGGTTTCCGGTCCGGAAGGGGTGGCCGCCGTCTATTCCCGGTGGCTGGAGAGCGGCCTGGGGCAGAAGGAACGGCTGGGGTTTTACCAGGCGGTCCTGGCGAAACAGATCGAACACCTCCGAAGGCAAACGACCTGGTCGTTGACCGGTCTTCCGGTGGTATTATCGGGGATGGCGACTTCGAGTATCGGGATGGTGGAGCTGCCTTACCGTCCCGTGCCGATAGTGCTGACGGGGGAGCAGCTTATCCGGGTCGCGATCCCGGCGAGGGATGGATTCGAACATTCCATCCTGCTGGTGTCGGGGGTACGTACAAAGGAGGACGTGATGCGGGGAGAGGAAACGCAACTGGTCGGCTGTTCAGCGGTCGGGAATGACGAACGGGTTTATATTTTTCCGGGGACCCATTCCAAACATGTTCGGGTGCGGGCGGGCAGGGCGGTGGATATTACAACCTTCATGACAGGGGAATGCTTCCAGCTGCTGGCGACAAAGAGTATCCTGGCGATCTCGGTGTCAGTCACCTCTTCGGATGGGGGAGCGGTCTCGGCGGACTTTATCCAGGGGGTGCGGGACAGTCAGCGCGCGGGCATTTTGCACACCGCGTTTCGGGTGCGCACCCGGCAGATACTGGCGGGCATTTCCAGGGAAGAGAACTACCAGTACCTCAGCGGGCTCCTGATCGGGGAAGAGCTGAAAGAGCTGGCAGGCACCGAAATTCCAATAATGATCGTCGGGGCAGGGCGGATGAAGGAATATTATGCGGCGGCATGTGAGGATCTGGGTTGTCCGGAGGTCTGCACTACGGATGCGGATCTGGCGCTGGTGCGGGGGCATTGCCGGATGCTGGAATTTGGGGAAGGGGGGATAAATTGATTATCTTTATACCCTGATGCTGGGTACTATCACCATACGGATAAAGGCGCTGTTGCTATCGGCGATCTTTACCGGCAATTTCCTCGTCGTCTGTCATTGTTCGGCGGCGGCCGGCTCTTCCGCCACGGCGGGGATGCACGGATATTGCTGCTGCCATCAGAAGGCGCGGCCCTGCAGGGAAAAAAATCGTTGTCCCGGGACGCAGGCGGTGAAGTTCAATTTGATGGAGAAGAAGACGGCGGCGACGGTACATCTTAGCCCGGCCGATGCGACGGTGATCACACGGGGTTATGCTGTTCCCGCAGTTGGAGGCAGGGCGGCCCGGCACAACGCTTCTTCAATCAATCTTCCGCCACACGCGCCGCCGGACCGGCTGGCGCTTTATCACTGTTATCTTATTTGATGCCGGATTGAATTTCGGGTTTGTATTTTATTTCGCACATTCAATCCATCAACATGAAATTTTTCTTTCTAACTCTCTTTTTATTTGTGCAGGCGAGCGCGAAGCCGGCTGACCTGTCGCCTATTTTGAACAATTACTATCAGCTAAAAGACGCACTGGTGGCGGGGGACGCTGCCGCGGCGGCAACTGCGGCCGGCGAGATGCTCAAAGCGATCAACGGGGTCAATATGGGATCGATGACGTCCACCGATCATATGGCCTTCATGGCGCTGCAGGACAAACTGTCCTTTGATGCCCGGCATATCTCGGAATCGAAAGACATCAACCATCAGCGGGAGCATTTTGTGTCCTTGTCGACAAACCTCTTTAAACTTGCCAGGCAGGTCAAGCTGTCGTCCCAGCCGATCTATGAGGACTATTGTCCGATGAAAAAAGCGTATTGGCTGAGCAGCGATACGGCCATTAGAAATCCCTATTTCGGGAGCAGCATGCTCACCTGCGGGAAAGTAACAGCGACTTTAAAACCGTAAGCTGAAAGCAAAGCATGAAAAAAGTGTGTACAGGATTGCTGGCCTGCGTGGCCGGGCTATCTTCTTTTTGCCAGATGCCTAAAACGGTAGTGTATCATCTTTATATTACCGATACGATGGTGAATTATACCGGCCGGCGACGCATGGCTATCGCCGTTAACGGTTCCCTGCCCGGGCCCACGCTTAGTTTTACCGAAGGAGACACGGCGTTGATCTATATCCATAATGAAATGATGATGGCTACCTCGATCCACTGGCATGGGTTGATCGTGCCCAACCGATACGATGGGGTATCCTATCTTACTTCACCGCCCATCGCCCCGATGCAGACCTATGTCGCAAAATTTCCGATCGTTCAAAGCGGCACTTATTGGTATCACTCGCATACTATGCTGCAGGAGCAGACGGGTCTCTATGGTGCAATCGTCATTCAACCGCGACGGGGCGGCCGTTCCGACGCAGACAGCGCGGCGGGGGGAGTCCGGGCTTCTCCGATGAAAGAGTATACCGTGTTGCTGAGCGACTGGACGGATGAAAGACCCTATGAGGTGGAGCGAAGCCTTCATTATGCTACGGATTGGTATGCTATTCGCAAAGGCAGTACCCAGGATTACGCCCGCGCCATCCGGCAGGGGTATTTTAAAACCAAGCTCGGCAATGAATGGAAACGGATGCTGCCGATGGATGTAAGCGATATAGCCTATGACCGGTTCCTCGTCAATGGCCGGTCCGAAGAGGTAGAACCCCGTTTTCAGGCGGGCGACAAAGTGAGGTTAAGGATCATCAATGGAAGTTCCTCCACCTATTTTTGGCTTCGTTATGCGGGCGGTAAGATGGCGGTGGTCGCAAGCGACGGCAAGGATGTCGAGCCCGTCGAAGTGGACCGGATGATCGTCGGGGTGTCGGAGACCTATGATGTGGTCGTGACTATCCCTGCCGCCGGAAGCTATGAATTTCAGGCTGAGGCCGAAGACCGGACCGGCTCTGCTTCGCTGTGGCTGGGAGCGGGGGGGCGCCGAAAGCTAAAGCCCTTGCCGCCGCTGAATTATTTTGAAGGGATGAAGATGATGGACGGGATGATGAATATGAATGGCGGGATGAAGGATATGGGAATGTCGATGAGCGATCAGGTGATGGATATGAATACGGTGATGTACCCGGAGGCGGCCGACTCTTCCGGGGCCGGGGTCACGCTGAACTATGGGATGCTGCGCTCCAAGGTCCCGACCACACCTCCAAATGACGCCCCCACCGAGGTGCTGCATTTTAATCTTACCGGCAACATGAACCGGTATGTCTGGAGCATCAACAATAAGACCGTTTCGGAAACGGACAGGATCCTGATAAAAAGAGGGGAGAATGTGCGCATCATTCTCTACAATGGCACGATGATGCGTCATCCGATGCATCTGCACGGGCATTTCTTCCGGGTGCTGAATGGACAGGGGGACTATGCGCCGTTGAAAAATGTGGTCGATATCCTGCCGATGGAAACCGATACCCTTGAATTCGCGGCAACGGAAAGCGGTGACTGGTTTTTTCATTGCCATATTTTATACCACATGATGAGCGGGATGGGCCGCATTTTTCATTATGCCGGTTCGCCGCCCGATTCCAGCCAGGACCTGTCAAAGATCTATGCCGACGACAGGAAGATCCGCCCTATGGCCAGGGCCGGGTTTGAAAGTAATGGCAGTGACGGGGAAGTCATGCTTGCCAATACCCGCTACCGGTTTCAAACCGAGTGGCGGCTGGGTACCACCGGAGAAAAGGGCTATGAAAGTGAAAGTCATTTTGGGCGTTATCTTGGTAAAATGCAATATTGGCTGCCTTATGTGGGTTGGGACTTCCGGTACCGGCGGACGGGCGAAAAGGAAAAGAACCTGTTTGGGCAGACCGACACCAAAGACCATCGGAATGTCTTTTGTGCGGGCATACAATATACATTGCCGCTTTTGCTGACGGTGGATGGACGGGTGGATATGAAGGGTAATCTCCGGCTGCAGTTGGGGCGGGAGGATATTGCGGTAACCAGCCGGCTGAGATTTAGCTTTATGGTCAACACCGATAAGGAATATATGGCAGGTTTCCGTTATGTCCTGACAAAATACATCGGCTTGTCGACGCATTACGATAGTGATATGGGCTTTGGCGCGGGCTTTACGCTGAATTATTAAAATCGGTATATTTAGCGGACAACAACGGCTCATGAGCAAAGAAGAGGTAAAAGACCTGCTGACCTTTATCCGGCCATACCCGGCAGCGGTACAGGAGTTGGCCTTATGGCTGAGGGAGTGGGTATGGGATCAGTATCCCGCCTGCAACGAACTCATTTATGACAGTTATAATGCTGTCGCATTTGGCTGGTCGCCGACGGACCGGCTCGGACATACATTTTGTTCGGTCGCGGTGATGGCCAGGTATGTTCATTTCGGTTTTTATTGGGGGAGCGAGATCGCCGATCCCGAAAAACGTCTGCTGGGCAAGGGCAACCAGTACCGGTATATCGTCGTTAAAGAAAAGGCGGATTTCCCCAAGAGCTATATAAAAAAGCTGGTGAAGGAAGCTTATGCTAATTCATTGGCAAAAGTCAAAGACAAGACCCCGCCCGTCAAAGGTCAAACTATTATAAAAGCCATCTATTCTAAAAAAAAGCGGCCGGGTATCGGCTGATATAAAACCATTCATCATGAAAGCACTGCTCACTGTTTTTTTCGCACTGACCTTATATAGCTCAAATGCCCAGCGCATCGCTCCGGACACGATAGCGCTTGCAAAAGGATCGCTGGTCATCCAGCCCATCCAGCATGCCAGCATGGTCCTTACGGCAGGTGGCAAGACCATCTATGTCGATCCTGTCGGCGGAGCCGCCAAATACCAGGGGTTGGCCCAACCCGATATCATCCTGGTCACCGATATTCATGGGGATCATTTCGATCCGGCCACGCTCGGCGACCTGGTAAAAGCCGGCGTCGTCCTGGTGGTTCCGGAAGCGGTCGCCGTCAAACTGGAATCGTTTCCTAAAGGCGGGAATGTTGTCGTGTTGCACAACGGCGGGCAAGCGAACGAGGGCGGCATCCTGATCGATGCAATCCCTATGTACAATCTTCCCGCCAGCGCGACCGATCCCCGCCACCCGAAAGGCAGAGGTAACGGCTATGTGCTGAGCGTCGGGGGTAAAAAGATCTATCTCTCGGGCGACACCCAGGGCATTCCCGAAATGCGCGCCCTTACCGGGATCGATATCGCTTTTGTCTGTATGAACCTGCCTTATACCATGGATGTCAAGGAGGCGGCCGATGCCGTGCTGGCCTTCAAACCCCGCATCGTCTATCCCTACCACTACCGGGGCCAGAGCGGATTCAGCGATGTCGCCGCCTTCAAAGCTACCGTCGAGGCCGGCAACAAGAACATCGAGGTCCGGCAGCGCAACTGGTACCCGGGATAATCGCGCCTGTTATCTCCATCCCCCGCCCAGGCTGGTATATAACGTGACGACCGCCTGTAGCTGTTGCAGGCGGTCGTCAACGCCTTCGAGCTGGGCAGTCAGCAGGTTTTGCTCGGAAGTGAGTACGTCAGTATAGTTTGCCTTGGCGTCCGCCTTCATAAGCTCCTTTGTAAAATCGACGGATTTCTGCAGGAAGTGAATCTCTTTTGCCCGCGTGTTTAATTTTTCGGTGGCGCTCTGATAGTCGAACAAGGCATTCGATACTTCCTGGCCGGCCGTCAGCAAGGTCTTTTCAAACGTCAGCAGGAATTCCTGTTCCTGGCCCCTGGCTACTTCGAGCCGCTGCCGGTTGATGCCATTGGCGAAAATGGGTTGTGTCAGCCCGCCGATGATATTGCCAAAGAAAGCCGAGGCATCGAAAAAATGCGCGATATTATTGGACGTCAGGCCACCTTCGCCGGTAAGGGTGAGCGCCGGATAGAAATAGGTCCTTGCTACATTGGTGAGCTCGGTATAATAACGCAGCTGGAATTCGGCTTCCTGCACGTCGGGTCGATTAGCGAGCAGCTGCATGGGCAGGCCCAGGTTCAGGACGGTGTCGACCGTCTCGCTGTTCAGGCTGTCCCTGGCGATGGAGCCGGGGTTGCGGCCCAGCAGGAGGCAGATCGTATTTTCCGTCTGCCGGATATTCTGCCGGATATCGGGAATGGTGACTTCCACGGAATAAAGTCCGGCCTGACTCTGCATAACGGCGGCGCCGGTAAGGACATCGGCCTCTTTTAAGGCCTTTGTCGTTATCACGTCTTCCTTCCGGTTGTCGACGGTGGCCAGGATGATCTGCAATTGTTGGTCATAGGCCATGAGTGCATAATAGCTGGCGGCGATGCTGGATACGAGCTGCGTCTGGACACCGCGGCGGTAGGCATCGCTTTGCAGCAGGGTGGCCAGTTCGGCTTTTTTGGTGCTGCGCAATTTTCCCCAGATATCGACCTGCCAGCTGGAATTTAGAAAAAGCTGATCCGTCTGGCTGGAGGGGACGCCTGCATTTTTTTGCACGGAAGCGCTGGCGTTGGCATTGAGGCTGGGGTAGAAAGCCAGCTGGCTCTGGCGGAAATTGGCTGCGGCTTCGCGGATGCGGGCCACGGCTATACCAAGGTCGAGGTTGCTGCGGATGCCTTCTTCAATCAGGTGTTGCAGCGCCGTGTCGGTAAAGAACTGCCGCCAGGGGATATCCGCAATCGTCGTCGTGTCCGTGACGGTGGTATCCCGATAGAGGCCGTTACCGGCAAGGTTTTCAGCGCGGCGGTAGGGTTTGGTTACCTTACAGGCGGCTATAACGAATGCCGCCAGCAGCAGCGGGGCAATCACCTTATACCACTTCATCGGCATAATTTTTTGGTTTACTTACTTTTTCCTGCAAGCCCTGGAAAATGACGAACAGGGTAGGTATCACGAACACGCCCAGGCAGGTGCCGAATAACATCCCGCCGATGGCCCCCATGCCGATGGACTTGTCGCCATTGGCGCCGACGCCGCTGGCAAAGATCAGCGGCAGCAATCCGAAGATAAAGGCAAAGGAGGTCATCAAAATGGGCCGGAGCCGTGCTTTCCCGCCCTCGATGGCCGCTTCCAGCAGGCCCATGCCCTTCTGTCTCCGCTCCACCGCGAACTCAACGATCAGGATCGCATTTTTCGACAGCAACCCGATCAGCATGATCATGGAGATCTGCATATAGATATTGTTATCTTCCCCAAACAGTTTTGCAAAGACAAAAATGCCTGACAACCCAACCGGCAATGACAGTAATACGGCGAAGGGCAGGAGGTAGCTTTCATATTGCGCGCTCAGCAGCAGGTAAACGAAGGCGAGGCAAAGCGCGAAAATGTAAATAGTCTGGGACCCCGCGGCCTGTTCTTCCCGGCTGATGCCCGAATATTCGAAGCCATAACCGGCGGGAAGTTTTTCGTCGGCTGTCTGCTGGATGGCGAGCAGCGCCTGTCCCGTGCTAAACCCATCATTGGGCGAACCGCTGACACTCATGGACGTGAACATGTCGAAGCGGGAGACCGACTCGGGGCCGAAGACCCGCCTCAGCGTGATAAACTCGGTGATGGGGATCATCGTGCTGTCGGTGCCGCGTACCATGATCTTGCTCAGTCCCGATGGCGCGGCGCGGTAGTCGGAATCCGCCTGGATGATGACCTGGTATTGCTGGCCGAACTCCGTAAAGTTGGAAGCATAGGCGCTGCCATAGTACACCTGCATGGCATTCAGGATATTGGTTACGGACACGCCCGCATCTTTGCATTTGGGCACGTTGATGTCCATCTCGTATTGTGGAAAGTTGGGGTTGAAGGAGGTTTTGGCATATTGGATCTCCGGTCGTTTGTTCAGCGCTCCGAGGAAGCCCTGAGCCGTCTGATAGAACTGATCGGTGGTATGCCCGCCCTTGTCCTGCAATTGGATGGTAAAGCCGCCGCTGGTGCCAAAGCCGGTAATGGTAGGCTGGGACATAAAGACGATATCCGCGCCGCGGATGCCGGCGGTCTTTTTTGTCAGGGTTTTGATCACATCGGTATTTGTCACGCCGGGTCTGGCGTCCCAGGGGGTAAGCCGGACCGTTATCATCCCGTAGGCGCTGCCGGAGCCGCCGATATAGTTCGATCCCAGCGTGCGCATGGTATTGGCGACTTGCGGTATGGTACGGCAAATGCTGTCGATCCGGTCGGCTACCACCTGTACGCGTTCCATGCTGCTGGCGGGTGGCAGACTGACATTCACGAAGATGGTACCCATGTCTTCTTCGGGTACGAAGCTGGAGGGTGTCGCTTTCATCAGCCCGTAGAAGAGGGCGCCGAAGCCAAGGATAATAACGATCACCAGCCATCGCCGGGCTGAGAGAAAGGTCACGGCGCGGGCATAGTGGTCGGTCAGGCGGTTATATCCTCTGTTGAACCATACGCCAAACCGTTGTAAAAGGGTTTTCCTTTCGTTTTCTTTTCCATGATCGGGTGGCCGCAGGAACATAGCCGCCAGCGCCGGACAGAGCGTCAGCGCATTGATGGAAGAGATGCCGATGGCGATAGCCAGTGTGATGCCGAACTGCCGGTAAAAAACGCCGGAGGAGCCCGTGACAAAGGACACGGGCACGAATACCGATGCCATTACGAGGGTAATGGAAATGATCGCACCCGAGATTTCGCTCATGGCGTCGACGGCCGCCTTTGTCGGAGATTTATATCCGCCTTCCAGCTTAGCATGTACAGCTTCTACCACGACTACGGCGTCATCCACGACGATGCCGATCGCCAGCACCAGGGCGAAAAGGGTCAGCAGGTTGATGCTGAAGCCGAGCAGGTAGAGGAAGAAGAAGGTCCCGGTGATCGCAACAGGAACGGAGATGCCGTGGATGATGGTGGACCGGAAGTCCTGGAGGAAGATAAAGATGACGAGGAATACAAGGCCAAAGCATTCGAACAGTGTATGCAATACTTTGCTGATGGAGGCATTGAGAAAATCATTGATATTGACCAGGTAGATGATCTTTACGCCGGCAGGCAGGGAAGTGGCGGCCTGGTCGATGACCTTCTGGCAATCTTCGATCACTTGTTTGGCATTGGAGCCGGGCGTCTGGCTGATGGAGATGCCTACCGATTGCTTGCCGTCGGTGCTGTTGGAGCCTGTATAACTTTGGGCGCCCAGCTCGATGCGGGCAATGTTTTTCAGCTGCAGGTATTGCCCTCTTCCCAGGGCTTTGATGATGATGTTGCCAAATTGCTGCGTGGAGGCCAGCTGCCCGCTGTAGCGGATGACGTATTGGAAGCTTTGGTTATCGTTCGCGCCGAATTGGCCGGGGGCGGCCTGGACGTTCTGTTCGGCCAGGGCGGCGCTCACGTCCGCGGGGGTGATCTTGTACACGGCCATCAGGTCGGGCTTGAGCCAGATCCGCATGGAATAGGTCATGGACGAGCCGGTGACGGAGGCGCTGCCCACGCCGTTGACGCGTTGCAGCTGTGGCAGGATATTGATAGCCGCATAGTTCTGCAGGAAGGTCTGGTCGTAGCCCGGCTTGTCGCTGTAAAGGGAGAGGATCAGGAGGTTGCTGCTTTGCTGCTTGCGCACCGTCACCCCGTTCTGCGTCACGGATTGCGGCAGCAGGCTCGTGGCTGCCGAGACCCGGTTCTGTACATCGACGGCGGCGATATCGGGATCGGTGCCAACGCCGAAGTATACGCTGATGTTCGCCGAGCCGGTGTTGTTGGCGGAAGAGGTCATATACGTCATGCCCTCCACGCCGTTGATCTGCGCTTCCAGGGGGACGATCACGCTTTTCAGTACGACGTCGGCATTGGCGCCGCTATAGCTGGCCGAGACCTGTACTGTCGGCGGTGAAATATTAGGGTATTGAGCGACGGGCAGCTTTGTCAACCCCAGCACGCCAAGCAGGATGATGATCACCGAGATGACGGTACTCCGGACGGGTCGTTCTATAAAACTTTTAAACATTGGCGGCGCTATTTGGAGGTGTTGTTTGGCTATTTACCATAGAGGCTGTCTGCATTTACCGGCCGCGGGACGACCACGGTGCTATCACGCAGGTTAAGACCGTTGATCAGTATCCTGTCCCCGCGTCGAAGGCCTTGACTCACCACCAGGAACTTCCCGTCGTTGGTTGCTGTAGCTGTAATGGGCATGGAGATGACCCGGTTGCCATCGATCAGCAGATAAACGAAGGTCTTGTCCTGGAGCTGGTAAGTGGCCGATTGCGGCACGAGCAGCGCCGTATCGATGTCGCGGGGGATGCGGACGACGGAGCTGGCCCCGCTGCGGATGAGACCCGTCGGGTTGACGAACTGGGCCTTCAGGCTCACCGTACCGGTCCCGGTGCTGATGAAGCCGCTGGCCGTCTCCAGCCGGCCTTTCTGCGGGTAGTTGCTGCCATCTGCGAGCACCAGGGATACGGCCGGCAGGTGATTCAGTTTATCCTGCAGGGTGGCGCCGGGTACCCGGTTGCTCAGGTTGAGGAGCTGTTTCTCGCTAAGCGCGAAATAGGCATAGACCTGGTCGATACGGGAAAGACTGGTGAGCGGAGTGGAAGTTGTACTGCTGATGAGGTCGCCGATCTTGTAAGGTATCGACCCCATGACCCCGGTAATGGGACTGCGCAGCGTTGTATAGCCCACGTTGGTCTGCGCATTGTGCAGGGAGGCGTTGGCCTGGTCAAGGGCCGCTTGCTGGGATTGCAGGGTATATTGCGCGGACTCCAGTTCATATTTGCTCACAATATCCTTTTCCACCAGCGGCCGGACTTTTTCCACATTCATCCTGGCGGCGTCGACATTCGCCTGAGCGCTTTGGACCCCTGCCCTGGCGGTGATAACGGCCTGCTCATATATGGGGTTTTGGATCTGGAAAAGCAGTTCCCCTTTGCTAACGTTGGCACCTTCCGGAACATAGATTTTTTCCAGGTAGCCATCGACCATGGGCCGCAGCTGAACGATCTCAATACCCTCGATGGTAGCAGGAAAATCGTTATATATAACGGTGGGTTTTGGCTCCAGGGTAAGGGCTTCGTATGCCTGGGGGCTGCTGGATTTGATACTGACCGGTTTACTATTGTTACAGCCGCTCAGAACAGATGCCACAAGGCATGCGGCGCCAACTAAGGGTATATTCATATATTGCGGGGCATTTGTCTTCGGACGGTGTTTGAGGAGGGGGGTTGTGCCAAATGTAATACATTTCTTTTGATCTATGTATTTCGTCCGCTCGTCCGCTCTAACATTTTTTTAACTAAACTCTTATCTATTGTTGCATATGCTTACAATCAGGACCAAACGACTGCGTCGATCCTCTTTTTTCCTATCCTTTCTGCTCTTTCCTTTCCTACTTTCCGCACAGGTCCGGCATACCGTCAGCGGTACCGTCCGGGACCAGGCTACCGGTGAAACCCTGATCGGGGCAAGCGTCATATTCCTCGGGCACTCTCATGCTAACGCTTTAAGCAACGCATATGGATTTTATTCCATCAATGCGGTCGTTGGGCAATATGAAATGGTGGTGAGCTTTACCGGTTATCGCAACGATACGATTGGGGTCCACCTGGGCAGGGACACCGTTATACCGGTAAATCTCGCCCCCGGCAGTCCGCAACTGCAGGAGGTGGTCGTGACGGCCAACAGGAATACCAATAATGTCAGCCGGCCGCTGATGGGCGTGCAAAAGCTGTCCATCAGCGAAATAAAAGACGTCCCGGTTTTGTTTGGCGAAAAAGACATTCTCAAAACGATCCAGTTGTTGCCGGGTGTTCAATCGGGTGGGGATGGCAGCAGCGGGTTTTATGTCCGGGGTGGCAGCGTCGATCAGAACCTTATCCTGCTGGATGAGGCAACGGTATACAATCCCTCCCATTTGCTGGGTTTCTTTTCCACTTTCAATTCGGATGCCATCAAGGACGTGACCCTTTATAAAGGGGCGATTCCCGCAGAATTCGGGGGCAGGCTGGCTTCCGTACTGGACGTGCGGATGAACGACGGCAATATAAAAGACTATGTGGTCAGCGGCGGTTTGGGACTGATCTCTTCCCGGCTGAATATCGAAGGGCCTATTGAAAAAGATGACGGGTCCTTTATTATCAGCGCGAGGAGGACTTATGCCGATCTCTTTCTCAAGCTATCGAAAGACAGCAATACCAACCGGAGCAGTCTTTACTTTTATGATATCAATGTCAAGGCGAACTACAAATTAGGGGACAAAGACCATATCTTCTTATCGGGATATTTTGGGAAGGATGCGCTTGGTCTTGGCAATACTTTTGGTCTGGACTATGGTAATTCAACCGCTACTTTCCGGTGGAACCATATCTTCAACAGCCGGCTGTTCTCCAATACGTCGCTGATCTACAGCAAATACAACTATGACGTGACTATCAATTCCGGAAAAAACGATATTGGCATTACCTCCTTTATCAAGGATTATCACTTTAAAGAAGATATGGAATACTATGCCAATGCCAGCAACAAGCTGGATTTCGGGATAGACATCATCCATCATACTACCTCTCCCGGGGTGATAACGGCTTCCGAGACCTCCAGCTTCAACCCGGTGTCGCTGCAAAATAAATATTCCCTGGAGAGCGCTGCCTATATCAGCCACGATCTGTCGCTATCGGATAAGATCAATGTCAACTATGGGCTGCGGGCCAATCTGTTCGCCGTACTGGGCCCGGGCAATTTCTATACGTATGACGCCGGCGGCAATCCCATCGACACGGCGGTTTACGGGACCGGGCAGGTGGTAAAAAATTATTTTAACCTGGAGCCGAGGTTCTCCATGAGTATTAAAGTGGCGGCTACGAGCTCGGTAAAGCTGGCCTATACACGGACTACGCAAAACCTTCATTTGCTTTCCAACTCTACCTCGGCCAATCCGACGGATGTGTGGATACCCAGCAGCAACAATGTCAAACCGGAGATTGCCGACCAGGTATCTGTCGGCTATTTCAGAAATCTTTCGGACAACCAGTATGAATTTTCAACGGAGGTTTACTACCGCGATATGCAAAACCAGATCGACTACAAGAATGGGGCGCAGCTGATCGCCAATGAAAATGTGGAATCGGAGCTGATATTCGGGAAGGGCCGGTCTTATGGGGTGGAGGTATTTGTAAAAAGGAAAGTAGGACAACTCACCGGCTGGGTCAGCTATACCTTATCCCGGACCGAAAGGAAATTCGATGGCGTGAATAGTGACAGCTGGTACCCGGCCAACCAGGACAGGACGCATAATCTTTCCGTAGTAGGGATCTATAAGCTCAATAAAAAATGGACCTTATCCGGGGACTTTGTTTATTATACCGGCAATGCGGTCACCTGGCCCAGCGGAAAATACGAGGTCAACGGGCAGATCGCCTTTCTTTATACGCAGCGGAACGGAAACCGGATGCCGCCTTACAATCGCCTGGATGTCGGTGCAACGCTGCAGGGTAAAAAGACGAAGAAATTCGACAGCAACTGGAATTTCTCGGTTTACAATCTCTATGGCAGGGAAAACCCTTATAGTATCAGCTTCCAGCAGGATCCCGGTGATCCGGCCAAAACGCAGGCGGTACAGTATGCGCTGTTCCGCTGGGTGCCTTCCGTTACCTATAACTTTAAATTCTGATCCGGATGAAACTTTCTATATTAATCATGGTTTTTGCCGCCGGCTTCTTCTTTTCCTGTAAGAAGATAGTGACGCTAAAGCTAAATAATGTCCCCGCGGCGATCGTCATCGAAGGGGAAATCACCGATGCTCCCGGCCCTTATGTTGTGACGATCAATCAGCCGGTCGATTTTTATTCCAGCAATGCCTTTCCACCCGTCTCGGGTGCGGTGGTAACCATCACCAATAGTTTGGGCCTTAAGGATAGCCTGACGGAAGCCACTCCCGGGGTATATACCACTCATGTGCTGCAGGGGATACCGGGTATCACCTATACTTTATCTGTCACTGCGCAGAATGTAAATTATACGGCTGTCTCTACTATGCCGATGCCGGTTGCCCTGGATTCCATCAGCTTCCAGAGTAACAGCGGTTTCGGGAAGACACAGATCAGTGCGATCGCCAATTTCCAGGACCCTGCGGGCGTAAGAAACTATTACCAGTTTAAGGAATACCTTGGTGGGGTACCGTTGACAAAAGACCTTTTTGTTTTTGACGACCGGCTGTCGGACGGCAGGTACATCAATTATACGCTGTTTAATGACAGCTCTTATCTGCAATATGGCGATAAGCTCCGGGTGGATATGTATTGCATCGATTCCAGCGTGTATAACTACTTCTTTCAATTGGACCAGTCTTCCGGTGCGGGGGCGTTCAATACTACGGCGTCTCCCGCCAACCCTACTTCGAATATCAGCAATGGCGCCTACGGTTACTTCAGCGCGCACACGATCAGTTCGCAGACGGAACTGGTGCCGTGATCAGCGGACCGGGGTTTCCGGGGGGATATTCCGGTAAATGATCCTTCCCTGGCAAAAGGTATAGACGACCTTGTCAAAGGAGCGGATATCCAAAGCGGGATCGGCCCCCAGCACAACGATATCTGCGTCCATCCCGACGGCGATCCGTCCTGTCCTGGCGCCAAGTCCGAATCGTTGTGCGGGCGTGGTCGTTAATGCAGCCAGGATATTCCTGTAGTCCAGCCCGGAGCCGGCCAGTAGCGTATATTCATCACCAGTAGAATAATCGGGGACGTAGCCGACGTCGGTCCCGAACAGTACGGTCCCGCCTGCCTTTGAAAAGTCGTGGAGCTGCTGCTGCGCCGTCAGCATAAAGGCATTGTTTGCCCAATCGACAACGCCGCCCTTCTGCAGCTCGTATTTCCATAGCTTTAGGGTGGGGATCAGCGCCATGTGTGCCATCAGCATTCGTTGAATGGTATCCGCACTCCATTCCCTTCCGTCCTGCGGGGCTGTATGCGCGAGGATATCGACCCCGCCATCCAATGCGATAATGACTCCCTTCGTATCGGTAGGGTGGGCGAAGACTGGTTTCCCGAGGCTGTGTGCCGTTTGCGTCACCTGTCTGACTATTTCTTCGGGCATATAGACGGTCTTACCGCCGTCGACCGGTGACCCGGTCCAGATCTTGATCGCATCGGCGCCTGAATCGATCTGCTGCCGCACGTGGGCGGCGGCCTGCTGCGGATCGCTTGCTTCGGGCAGCTTTAGCGGCTCTATATAGAAAGGACTTCCATTCGGAGGTGTCAACGGGACGCCGGTTGTATAGATGACCGGTCCGTTCACGTCGCCTTTTTTTATCCTGTCCCGGATCCGCAGGACGGTCCCGATAGAGAGTTCGGCCAGATCGAATACATGTGCAAAGCCGTGGCTCGTGATCATTTGTGCCATCTGCTTATTAAACTGCGCGGCGGGGATCAGGTCGGCATCCTCCCATTTCGGCTCCATAAAATGAACATGGCAGTTCCAGAAGGCGGCGGTAAGGATCAATCCCCTGCAATCGATAACGGTCATTGTCTTCGGGACTACGATCTTATCGGCACTGCCTACAGCGGTAATTTTACCTTTCCGGATCAGAATGACGCCCTTTTCGATAGGCGCTTCGGTCGGCGAAGGATAAATTTTGGCGCCGACGAGGGCGCGGTCCTGGCAAAAGATGATGTTTCCATGCAGCAGTACTACCAGGGCAAATAGAAATGCTTTCATAATATATCAATACATTTAAGTGTTTCGATTTATTAATAATTCTACCCACCTTTGCGGGCTAGAAAAGCAATAGTATGGAAATCATTCAACAAAACAACCAGCGGATCCGCACCATATCGGGCTGGTTATCCTTGCGCTTTCTTATCCGGCGTAGCACTCACGACGGGGGCATCATTTCAAAAGCGCTGATCCGCTGGTCAATGTTGTACCCATCAAGAACCAGGGCCTGCTCGGCGGTGCTTATCCGACTCTCGCCATCCTGGTGTACCTGGCGTTCGCGCTTTTCCGGAAGACCCAGTATGGCTATGGCGGCAAAATGGATAAGTTTTTTCTGAGTAAGTAGGCCATCCGGTGCCCCAGCTATTTTATTGCTATCTTTAGAAAAATCGCCGCCAATGCTCTCTGCTTCTCCGTTCAAGGTATTCGCAACGCTGATCATCACCGCTTTGTCGCTGTCTGCCGCGGCCCAAAAGACAGGGTCTGTCTCCAATCCGTATGTGTTAAACCCTACCGCTTCTACCGTGGTATGGGGCTATTATTGGTCCGAGGCATCGCCGGTTCTCCATGTACAATCCGGGGACTATGTACGGGTACGTACCGTCCTCACCTCCAGCCCTGACCGCCTGGAAGCGGCAGGGGTAGCCCCGGCGCAGGTCGAACAGGAATTGCGTGACGTGCAGGCCGTAAAAGAGCGGGGGCCGGGTGGTCATGTGCTCACCGGCCCTATCTTCGTCGATGGGGCGGAGCCGGGGGATGTGCTGGAAGTGCGTTTCGATTCGATCAACCTGGCCATCCCGTATGGGTACAACGCCATTGGTCAGGCCGGGTTTTTGTCGGATGAGATCTTCAGCCGGAAAATGCGGATCGTCAACCTTGACCGGGACAAGATGCTGGGGCATTTTGCCGATGGGATAGAGATTCCGCTGCACCCCTTTTTTGGCAGCGTAGGGGTAGCGCCGCCAAAAGAGGCAGGACGCTGGAACAGCGCCCCACCATGGATCCATGGCGGCAACCTGGATAACAAAGAATTAGTCGCCGGCACTACGCTCTATCTGCCCGTGCATGTGAAGGGCGTGCTGTTTGAGATTGGCGATGGCCACGCCGCACAGGGTAATGGAGAGGTAGATATTACCGCCATCGAAACTTCGCTGATCGGAAAACTGCAATTCATCGTGCATAAAGGCAAGAGCATACCCTGGCCGTGGGCGGAATCACCGACGCATATCATTACCATGGGAGATGACCGGGATTTGAATGCAGCCACCCATATTGCGGTCCGGCAGATGATCCGTTATCTGATGGTGGAAAGAAATATGTCGCAGGAAGATGCCTATATGCTCTGTAGTGTAGCCGCTGACGTGGACATTACCGAATTGGTGGACGGGAATGTGGGTGTTCATGTTATGCTGCCGAAAGCCATTTTTGTGAAAAAATAAGCATGTCTTCAAAAGCCGGATATCTTTCCAATCTAACCCCCCTGCGTGGTATGGCGGCAATACTGGTGGCCATTTTTCATTTTGAAATGGCCATCGCCCGTTTTGTACCGGCAGCGCGGACGATGTTCTTTGAGAAATCGTATTTGATGGTGGACCTGTTCTTCGTCCTGAGCGGCTTTATCATGTTGCATGTGTATGGTGACAGCTTCCGTCAGACCCTGCGGAAAGATACTATGCGGCATTTTTTTGTCGCCCGCTTTGCCCGGACGTATCCGTTGCATTTGTTTACGTTGTTATTGCTGGTCCTCATCGTCCGCTATCTGACCAGTTGGGGGAATCCGCCGATCGTGCTGGAACAACCTTCCGATATCCTTCCCAATGTCTTTTTACTGCAATCCTTTGGAGTTTGCAGGATCTATAACTGGAATATCCCATCCTGGAGCATCAGTGCGGAATGGGGCGCCTACCTGTTATTTCCCTTCCTGGCGCTGTGGATCGGGCGTTCGAGGGTGATGGCTTCGGCTGCGCTGACGGTGCTGGTGCTGGTTGCCTGGTATTCTATTATGTTTGTGCTGCCCCGGAAAAACCCGCTGAACCCGCTGATCCCCGTCCCGCATAACCTTAACGCCACTTTCGACTATGGCTATTTGCGCGGTATTGCGGGATTTACGGCGGGGATGCTGATCTATCAGCTGTATCATTTGCCGGTCTTTGGCAGGATCTTCGGGAACGATAAGCTGTCGGTGATCATCCTGCTTCTTATTGCGGCCGGACTTCATTTCGCCATCAACGATGCGTTGATCGTTATTCTTTTTGCTGCGCTGGTTTTGAATTTTGCCCTCAATAACGGGACGCTGCACCGGATCTGCAACAACCGGGTCCTGCAATATTTGGGGGATATATCCTATTCCATCTACCTGATGCAGATCTTTCTGCAGGAGCCTTTTTCCCATGGCATCCGGCTGCCGGGAGTGACCGGTAATGCCAGGGGGAGGTTTAACATCGATTTTGCTCCGGGGTTCCTGTATTGCGTCGTCTACCTTTTGTTGTTGCTGGTCCTGGCATCCGGTACGTATTATCTGATCGAGCGGCCGTGCAGAAAATGGATCAATTCACGGTGGGGGTAAGGTAAAGATCCTTTTCATATTCCGGATGTGTTGGATGTTTATTGGCCGGAGGTTTGCATGGATTTTCTGCTATTTACATAGTCAGTAGGGGTCATCCCGAATTGTTTATGGAAATCCCTGGCAAAATTCGATTGCAGGCTGTACCCCACTATATTGGCCACTTCATATACTTTGTAATCTCCATCTGCCAGGAGTTGGGCCGCTTTTCGCAACCGGGAGAGATTGATCAGTTCATGGGGGGTAAGGTTCGACAAAGCTTTAACCTTCCGGTAAAATGTCGCCCGGCTCATATTCATGAGCTTTGCCAGGTTATCGACATCGATATCCATGTTTGTCAGGTTCTGGTTGATCATCGAATCCAGCTGTTCCAGAAAAACCTTATCTGCCTTTGAATAGCCGATACTTTTTATGTGTACCAGCGGGGAGCTTGCAAAATATTCCTTGATCTTCGCCCGATTCGACAGAAGATTTGAAATCTGAGCTCTTAAATACTCCAAAGCAAAGGGCTTTTCGATATAAGCATCTGCGCCAACTTCCAGTCCTTCTATTTTTGCGTGCAGGGTATTTTTGGCGGTGAGCAAAATGATCGGGATATGGTTGTATTCGAAATCTGTCCTCAGGACTTTACAGAGTTCAAGACCATCCATGACGGGCATCATGATATCGCTAATGATCAATTGAACGTTCTCATCCCGTAAGATATCCAAAGCCGCCTTTCCATTCAGCGCTTTTCGAACGGCGTATTCGCACTGCAGTTCGCGGCAAACAAAATCCAAAATCTCGCTGTTATCTTCGACGAACAGGATGACCGGCTTCGAAGGGTCAGGGACATTCTCCGATTGCGGGACCTCATTAAGCAGGACATTCTCCGCTCCATTATTTTGCAAAACGAATTCCTGGTCCTGGTGGATGGGCAATACAAGAAGGAAGACATTGAGATCGTTTTCGGGCTTTTTCAGGTCCAGGACGCCCTTATGCAGTTCGGCCAATGATCGGGCCAATGGCAGGCCAATCCCTGTGCCCGGCTGCTTGTCGGTCTCCTTCAGGCGATAAAAAGGTTGGAATATCTTCTCTTTTTGGTCATAAGGGATAATGAAACCGTCATTCCTGATCTCGAGGCTGAACACTTTGTCTTCGCTATTGAACGGCAGGAGATGAACAGAGACCTTATTCCCGGCGTATTTGATGGCATTGTTGACCAGGTTGTTCAATATTTTCCTGACGGCCTCGGGATCCACGAATGCCTGTAGCGGGATACCGGGCAGTTCGAGCCTGAAGTGGAGATTCTTTTCCTCCGCCGCAGGTTGAAAATTGGAGAAGGTCTCCCTGATCAGGTCTGAAATATCGGTTTTCACGAAATTCAAGCTGAATTTAGCCGTTTCTGTCTTTCTGAAATCAAGCAGCTGGTTAGTCAGGTCAATAAGACGATGGGTATTTCTGTCCATAGTACGTAAGTTTTCAATTATTTCGGGATGCTGGTTTTGACTCTGCATCAATTTGTCGAGCGGCATTTTGATCAATGTCAGCGGAGTCCTTATTTCATGGGCGACATTGGTAAAAAATTCAATTTTCGAATGGTAGATCTCTCTTTCTTTTTCCATCTCCAGCAATTCTATCCTCCGCATATTCTTTTCTCTGGCCCGCACTACATAATACCGGATGATAATATACGCCAGGCTTATGAAAACGACCGAATACAGTATATATGCCCAGGCGCTGGCCCAGTAAGGCGGCAAGATATCGATTTCAAGCGTGGCCTCCTTGTCATTCCATATGCCGCTGCTGTTTGAGCCCTTCACTTTAAAGAAGTATTGACCGGACGGGAGTTTTGTAAAATAGGCCTTTCTGTTCAATTTCAGGTAGGTCCAATCTTTATCAAGCCCCTCCAGTTTGTATGCATATTCATTCATCTCAGGCACGGTATAGCTCAGGGCGGCAAAATCGATGTTGATGGTTGACTGATCGAATGGCAGTTCGATCTTCCTGGTATAGGTTATGGATTCCCTCAGGGGCGAGTTGCTTTTGTCTACGCTGAATTCCTTATCGTTGATCTGGATGCCGGTAATGTATACGGGCGGGATGGATGTATTTTTCAGGAATTCTCCGGGATTAAACCCGATCAATCCTTTAACGCTGCCGAAATAGAGCGTGCCATCGGTATCTTTAAAGGAAGAATTATAGTTAAACTGATCGCTCAATAACCCGTTCGATCGTTTGTAAGTCTTAATGCTACCCGCGTCGGGTTTAAAACAGATAAGGCCTTTAGAGGTGCTGATCCACAGGTTATTTTTCCCGTCTTCCAGGATGCGGAAAATAAGGTTATCCGGCAGGCCGTTCTTTGTCGTGTACCGGGTGAATTTCCGGCTTTTCTTTTCGTACCTACAAAGGCCGCCTTCCGTAGCAAACCACAGGTTATTCCTGCTGTCCTGGAAAATGCCATTGACATGGTTATCGATCAGGCTGTTTGGGTCATTGGGGTCATACCTGAAATTCCCATATTGGCCGGTCAGCGGGTTATAATAATAGACCCCTTCGCGTTGGGTGCAGGACCATAGGATATCCTGATCGTCTTCCAATAGCGCCTGGATATATGAACCGAAACCCGGGGCCGGCGAAAAATTGTCATTGGCCCTGTTATATTTAAACAGACCGCCGGTAGTGCCGATCAGGATATCATGCGCCCTGGTCTGAAAAATAGTTACGATAAAATTACTTTTCAAGCTGTGCTCGCCCGGTCCGGCATTATAATGCCGTATGACTTTTCCTGTCAGGATGTCCAATACATCCAGTCCATGCTCAAAAGTGCCGATCCACAGTTCGTTGCCGGTTGCCAGAAGTCCGTGAATATTATGATAGGCGATACTGCCTTTTGAAGGTCCCGGGGTGAAACAGGTAAAGGTCTTTTTTTGCATGTTGACCTTGTTCACTCCGCCGTCTTCCGTCCCGATCCAGAAATTCCCGAAGCGGTCCTTACATATTTCGTGTACTGCGTTGCCGCTCAGCGAAGGGGACTTGAGGCGCGGGAAAAATTTTTCAAAGAAAACATATTTTTCGGGCAGATAGCTAAGACCGCCAAGATAAGTGCCCACCCATAACCCCCCCCTCCCTGTCCTGGCAGAAAGCATGGATCACATTATCAGAGATCGAATAAGGGTTATCATATTCCCGTTGCAGATGGGTCACCGATCCGGTTTGGCTATTATAGATATATATACCCGTCTCCGTTCCGATCCAGTATTCGTTTTCATTTCGCCTGATGAACGTCCGCACGTAAATGCCCGTCCTCTCTTCATTGAAGGTGATGATCTCCCTGTATTTCTTCGATTTCGTGTCGAAAACCTTCACGCCCTCGCTCTTGGTGCCGATCAGGAAAGTGCTGTCATTGACCGGGTATATTTTTTCGATCGAAGTCGAAAGGGGCCCGAAAATCCCTTTGTATGCGCTGTAGGTATAAAATGAATCCTGTGACGGTATAAATCGTTTTACACAGCCGTTGGAAGTAGAGACCCACATGGCGTTATCGGGGGTGATTGCGATCGATGTTGCCATCGGGGCCTGTCCGTCCATCGGATATAGTTTCACTTTTCCGGTTTCCGGGTTGAAGCTATAAACTGCAAGGCCGATGACGAACCAAAAGCGACCCCGCGCATCGCCGATGATCTGCGTGCAGTTGCCTTTGGGCAGGGGGCTGGCCTGATTGAACTTTTCCGAGATCTTGTCAAAGGTATAGACCCCCTTATTGGTTCCCACCCAGATCACTCCATGGCTGTCGTTATACAGACAACGCACAAAATTGCTGCCGATGCTGGTGGAATCCCCGGGATTATTATAGAAGGTCTTGAATGTATATCCATCGAAACGGTTCAATCCGTTAATGGTCCCGAACCATAGAAAGCCATCGTCATCCTGGATGCTGCATTCCACCGAATTATTGGATAGCCCGTTCTCGACCTGGTAATGATTAAAATAATAGGGCTGCCCATTCACCCTGCCAGGTAATTGCAGCGCAAGGATCGCCATGAGCGATATGATTTTATGGCAGCTTGTCATTGGATGAACAAATTAGCATAAAAAAACCGGTCGCTGCTTGTTTAGTGGCGGGAATTGATACGATTTGAAAAGAATCTGATAAGAACTGATCAGTAAAAGATAAATAAATTGGCAACCTTTGAATCAATTAACTGCTGGGTGCATCCGGATCACCTGTTCAATACGATTGCTTATGACAAATTCAAGATTTCCCCCTCCTGCATTTTTATTCAGGGCATTGCATGAACCCGATAAGGTTCTCCCGCCTTTTCTCCTGGTGAATTTTTCCATCCTTTCCCGCAATGGCCGGTCAGGAACCGGTAGCTATTAGTCACATTAAACAAAAAAAAACGATGAAAAACTCGTTGCTTTATCAAATGGCATACAAGAGAATGATTTTCATGCTGTCACTGCTATGCCTGACTGGTGCTTTGCTGGGTCAGCAACGTCCGGTGACAGGCAAGGTCGTCGAAAATGGGAATGATAGTTCACTAGGCGGCGCCACCGTCTCAGTAAAAGGAAAGAATATCAGCACGATGACTGCAAAAGACGGATCGTTTTCCCTGATGGCGCCCCCCAATTCTATACTGGTAATCAGTTCCATAGGCTACGTCACGCAAGAAGTCCCCGTAGGTAACAACCTGTCTGCACTTAATATCCGCCTTGTTTCCGGGCAGTTGAATATGCAGCAGGTCGTGGTGATCGGGTACGGCACGGCAAAACGAAAAGATCTGACAGGGGCTATCAGCAGCATCAACGCGGATCAGATCGAAAAGGTACCGGTCACCACGCTGGAACAAGCCATGCAAGGCCGGGCCGCCGGTGTACAGGTAGCCCAAAATGACGGATCTCCGGGCGGCAATATTAATGTCCTGATCCGGGGAACCGGGAGTCTGGCAAATAATGGCAATGTCCCGCTCTATGTAGTGGACGGATACCCCCTCGAGACAGGCGGCATCAATAATATCAACCCGAACGACATTGCGTCGATCGACATCCTGAAGGATGCGTCCGCCACGGCTATCTACGGTATCCGTGCTGCCAATGGAGTGGTGATCATCACCACCAAGAAAGGCAGGAGAAGTGGCGCGCAGGTCTTTTTCGATATGTACGAAGCTTTCCAAAGCAGGCCCAAGGAGTATAAGGTATTGAACGCCGAGCAGTTCGGTACGTTGGCCAATACTGTCGCCGCCGCTTCAAACGGCAATTTCCAATCCTTCTCCGCCTGGTCGAATCCGGCCGCCCTTCATAACGTCGACTGGCAGAATGCTCTTTACAGGCCCGGTGTAACACAAAATTACAATGTGGCTATCCGCGGCGGCAGCGAGAAGGTACAGTCGTCCACATCCGTCGGGTTCTACAACCAGGAAGGCATTGTGCAGGGCTCCTATTTCAAACGACTCACCCTGGCCACCAACCTGGATTACCAGCCCATGAAATGGCTTAAGTCATCGACAAGCCTGAAATATTCCCACCAGGATCAGAATGTACCCTTTGGATCCAATGGCAGCAATAATCTGCTTGCGCTAAGCGAATTGCCACCGACCCTGGACAGCGGCAATTTAAAAACTTACCAGATAAAAGATGGGAATGGCAACTACGGGTTTTTCAACCCGATCTATACCTATGTCGCGAAATATTCCAATCCCCTTTTCAGCATCCAGCATAATCGCTATCAAAACCTGAACAATTTCTTGCTGCTTAGCTCTTCGCTGGAGCTTACCCTGCCGGCAGGCTTCAGGATTAAAACAAATGCCGGCGTCACCTATAACGGCTACAACGGTTATTATTTTGCGCCGGAAGACGACCGGCTGGTCAATCAATACGGTGCGCAGGCGGGGGCAACACAAAACGCGACCTATAGTCAGAGTATCAACAGCAGTTTCGATTGGCTATGGGAAAATACCCTTGCCTGGGACCGGGTTTTCGGCAAGCATACCATCAATTTCGTGGGTGGCGTCACCGCGCAGAAAAATCAATACAATTCCATGGCCGGCAGCGGCATCCCGCCGAATAATACCATTATGGACCTGGCCCAAAGCACCGCCGTTGTTTTTACCACCGGACAAAACGGGCAGACCATTACTTCCCTGGCTTCCGAATTCGGCAGGATCAGCTATAACTATGACGAACGATATTTCTTAACCGGGACGCTTAGAAGAGACGGGTCATCCAAATTCGATCAAGGCCACCAATACGGCACCTTCCCTTCCGGCGCCGTAAAATGGCATGCCAAAAATGAATTCTTTCTTAAGGATGTCGATTGGCTCGACGATCTGAATTTCAGGGGAAGCTATGGAGAGGTCGGGAATTCTCAAACCATCGCTCCCTTCCAGTTCCTGGCGCTGTATGCTGCTGGCTTTGGACCGAACGTTGCCCCCGACTATGGCTACACCTTTGGCGTCCCCAAAACCTACAACCCGGGGATTTACTCCACGCAACCGGCCAACCCTAACCTGAAATGGGAGACGGACTTTCAGACCGATATCGGATTGGACGCCGCCTTTCTGCATGGCAACCTAAGGCTGACTGCGGACTGGTTTAGCAGAAAGTCCAAAGATTTCCTGTTGACGATCCCTGCGTCGTATCAGACCGGATATCTGGTTTTGACGGAAAATGTAGGCAGCATGCTGAATAAGGGCCTGGAGGTAGCGATAGGGTTCAACCATGCGGTCAACAGAGACCTTTCCTTTGGCGCAAACCTCACGCTGACCACTGTTTATAACAGACTCACCGCCATCAATTCCGGCACCAGCAACCTGCCGAATTTTGGCAATCCTACGACTACTATCCCGGCGCTGGGCTGGACCCCCTTTAGTGAATCAAAAGTAGGGCAGCCGGTGGGCGAATTTTATGGGTATAAATCGCTTGGGATTTTCCAGTCGCAGGCGCAGATCAATGCCTTGAATACGGCGGCGGTAGCCAAAGGGTTTGCGGCTTACCAAAAGACGATCACCCAACCCGGCGACCGATACTTCGCCGATGTCAACGGTGACGGGACGGTCAATGCAAGCGATGAGACCGGTCTTGGAAGCCCCCT
>Ga0206963_10107_pt1 | contig 28397 bp, 29 predicted proteins | sample Alteio_BWOrgHeat_28_FD_152958 | JGI IMG/M metagenome (GOLD analysis project Ga0206963, IMG submission 152958) | Enriched cells from forest soil in Barre Woods Harvard Forest LTER site, Petersham, Massachusetts, United States -... | ecosystem: Environmental > Terrestrial > Soil > Temperate forest >... | reverse complement strand
TTGTATTGGGTTTAGGTTTCCATAAAGTTACCTGATCTTATCTGAAGATAACATATCTTTTCAGTCTTTGAAATTGTTATGAAGTATAATTTCCTTTTCGTTTTTCTGATCACGTGTTCAGTCTCATATTGCCAGAAAATAGTGGATACTATCGCTCTTTACAATGGAGAAATGACCAAAAAGAAGATTGAATTTGATATTAAAGGAAACATTTCGAAAGAAATCTGGTTTTATAAAAATGGGAAAATCAAAGCCGAATATTTTTATACCGAGGGTAACAACTGGCATTGGATTTCATATGATAAGGCAGGAAAAATAGACTCTGAATGGCTGGACCCTGAAATGGATAATGCGAAATGGAGAAAGATGCGGAACTGGTCTTTTGTCTCGACTGCAATTATTGCATCCCTGATTGTCTTAGCTGCCACCAGACGAAACTACAACTTTACATTTTTTACGATTCTTGTTTTAACAAGCCTGGTTCCACTTTTTATATTATCAATCCAAAAAAGAATTTCGTTCGGGGATCATGCACTGTGGGCATTTATTTTCGGGGCTTGTATGGTTAGCTTGCCCGTTTTTCTATTTATTTTATCCATTGTGAATATTTGGAAGAAGAAAAACATACCGGTAATCATTTCAATTATCTCCTTCCTGATAAGCCTGGGTTTCTTTTTATTTTTTATAGTTGCAGCGGGTATATCCGGGGGAGGCATTATAGGATAAAATACCTCTTTACTCACCGCTTATTCGGCGATAATTCGTTGAACCTTTTGATGATAAACGGCAGCAAATTCCTTTGCAAAGTCAACCAGTTTGGTGGGCCCCCAAACGCGAGGTTTGTGCCGGTTAAAATCTTCAAATAAAATTCCACTGCTGATAGCATGGCCCATTTCTACATAAGTGCCCGCAATAGCCGGGGACATACCTGCAGCGGTCATTCCTGCAAGTGATTCCCTGTCACTAAATTGTACCCAGGGGAGTTCCGGTTTACCAATTGCAGTTCCTAATATTTTTACGATTTCAGAAATTTCACGCTCATCGCTCACAACGTACCGGTGACTTTTACCTACCAATGAGCTTTGCAATTCTTCAGCCGCTGCTGCTGCAATATCCCTCGGATGAACCATGACCAGTTTGGATTTTTCTCCATAGTTATTACCCATGATTCCCATCTTGCTGATAGTTCCGATATCAAAGAAAAAATTGATATAGAAAAGACCTGCCCGTAAATGTCTTACTGCCACCCCATCAAGTGTATTCAGTGCTTGCTCGACATCATAAAGACCTGCGATCGGGCCGGTGCCTCCGCTCAGATGGGCCCCAATGCTGCTAAGATTTACGACTCGTTTCACACCCGATGCCCTGATCGCTTCCAGGTAGTTCTTGCCCGTTTCAGCAATGTATTGCCTGTAATTACTGACTCCCCAATTGGGCGGCACCATCGTATAAACAGCATCGGCACCCTTAAAAGCCTCCGTAAGGAAAACAACATCCGAAACAGAACCGATGGCCGGCTTCGCGCCCTGCGCTTTTATATCATGTACTTTTTTTGAGTTGCTGCTGATAATGGTGACTTCATGGCCATTTTTAATCAGTATGTCAGCAAGTGGTTTACTAATGTTACCGAGAGATCCTGTTAATGTAATTTTCATAAATCATTGTTTTATTCTGAAGACAAAGTTATCTTTGAACAAACTTTATTACAAGTACCTACCCCAAAGTAAGTGACCATGACAAAAGTAAAAGAGACATCAACCCTGCATTACAATAAAGGCGTTTCAGTAAGGGCCTGTCCCATCACTTATACAATGAATAAGATCGGGGGTCATTGGAAACCCATTATTCTTTATTACCTGATGAATGGCCCTAAGCGTTACAGTGAACTCAAACGGGCGATACCCGCCATCACCGAGAAAATGTTAGCGCAGCATTTGAAGCAATTGAGAGAGGATAACCTGATCAACAGAAAAGTGAAGCAGGAGATGCCGCCTATAACCATTTATAGCCTGACACCGTCAGCAAAAAAATTAAGTCCTGTTCTGATGGCAATGGCCGACTGGGCTGTTAAGGATTCCAAACTTTATAAAAACTTAGCATACCAGAAAAACTTATAGCGGATCATTTTCCCTCACCTTATGCCTATAGCTGAAGGGAGGAATTGAAGCAAGCTGATTAAGTCTCAAAATCAGTTCTTCGGAAGGAGGCTTTTGCGTTCGCTCTGCAATTTCGAGATCTTTGAAAATTACATCTGCACGTACATCGTGTTCAGTAGAAGATACGGTCTTTGGTTTTGGGATTCTAAGTGGTTTTTTCATCTGGTGGGTTTTTCTTTAAACTACAAAAAATGAAATGTCTGCTTCGATTTTTATTATCCACAGGGTGTGCATTATTAATTAAACCTGCGTGCACGGGATGAATGCCGTTCCACGCCATAGGCTTAGCCAGGCTCTACGCTGTATTTCCTATAGGAAGCTGGCGAATGCCGAAGATCATCGTTAAAATTAATCCAATTTAATAGTCATATATTAATCATGACAATTCTCTGTCTGATCAAGACGTTATTGCCAGCATCATGAAGAATTTCAGTTCTCTGACTATCTGGACGGTAGGACTCAACTTTTTTATTCTTATTGGTGCCGGACACGGGCTGGCTTCTATTGGCCTGATTGAAGTATGGGGCATTTTTAATAAGTTTGAGTTCAATGCCGAATATTTTTCTTTTTCATTGACAGCCAGTTATGAAGATTCGTTTGGACCGGTTGCAATACTTTTTTTGGCAGGACAGATATTACTTTTATTATCCCTTTTGTTAAAAAAGAACGGCGTATTAATTTGGACAAGAATTGTTGGACTGGGTTTTTTATGGATCGGTTTTTACTATTTGACACATAACTTTTTCAATAGCGCCGACGGCGGCCTGTCACAACTTTCGTTTTATACCGGTATTCCTTTTTTAATAGCCTCCTTTCGCCTGGTGTACAAAACTGTCAGGCGGGACAGGGTTATTATACCTGAAGATGCTGCCGCCTAGATTTATTCCAGTTGATACTCCACATATAAGAACCTGTTCCGGAAAGCACCAGGCCAGCGGCATCGACGAAGTTCTGAGCCTGCTCGCGAAAGAGGTCAATTTTTATCATTGGTTCTACTTCTATTTCCCCGAATTTGGAAAATTAATCCCCGGCCCGAAAAAACACTCGTACTCCTGAATTTTCCCGTCTTTTATCCTGAAATAATCGGTGTTCCGTAATAATTTACCGGCTTTATTCCAGCCCTTAGAGATGACAAAGGCTTCATCTCCATTTACAGCGAACTTCTCCACCTCGAATCGATCAATATTAGCGGCATTTGGCCAGCATCTTTCCTTTACAACCTTCACATTAATATGATCATCAAGCGGGCTGGTAAAAGTAAACCCGGTTGCCAGGACCTGTTCCAGCGAATTCCAATCGTTTTTCGACCAGGAGGTATACCAGGCGTAGATGATTTTTCCGTTTGGTGTATTTTGCAATGCTGCTGCCGGGCCGGAGGGGCCTTGGGCAAATCCCTCCTGGCAGGATAGGATAGTCCATACCATTAGAATTCTGCCAAAGAGAGTAGTCATTTTCATAATTTTTATTTTAATCTAGACAAATCTGGAAGCTATTTCCGGACACCAGGTGCTAAATTATTTTTTTGTGTTATGGCGCTCAGCCATCTGCCCCTAAAGTTTATCGATTCCTATAAATGTAAATCCTCTTTCTTTCAAAACAGGCACCAGCAACTTGACAGTTTCATAAGTTCTGTTATTCAGTCTCATGTTTTCAATATCAGATGTTGAATCATGCATAAGAAACAGTCCACGGTTGGTTTTTTCAATTTCAATTAAATAAGCAGCGGCGCATTCTTCAGCAGACAAATGCCTATCCCAAAAAGCATAATCGTTGCCATTCACTTCCCAATAATAAGGTCCGACATAAGTATGGGACATTGTAAATTCCTTATTTAAAAAATCTGACATTTCAGGTGTCCACTGTCCATAGGGAGCCCGGAAATAAACCGGCTTTTCCGGAAGGATGTTTCTGATCAGATCATCTGTAGATTTTATTTCTTCAAGGCATGCTGCCTTTTGGCCATTTTCAAATAAAGCCTTCATATCAGGGTGATAGTAGGTATGGTTACCAATAAAATGACCCAGCCGGTTTAATTCAGATAAGATGGCAGGATATTGTTTTATAAACCTTCCAACGCAGAAAAAAGTAGCAGGAATGTTTTCTTCCCGTAAATAATTCGCAAGCCGGAGTGTTTTTGGACCTGGTCCGTCGTTCAATGTTTCACCTGGCCCGTCGTCAAATGTTAAACAGAAAGTCTTTTCAGGAAGATGGAGACCAGTAATTTGTTGTAATGAAAACATTTCTGCGAATTTACTAAAATCTAAACCCGCAATTATTTATATGATTTTCTTCTGGTTTCAACCATACCAGGTAAAGAGGTTGTCTAAGAATGTTTTAGTAAATTTATATGAATCAATCATCGATAAATGCAATGAAATAGTGAAACAGATTGATTTCCTGACAAAAGAATAATAACAATCAAAAGATTGAATATTTGTTATGCTCAAAATGAGCGCCGGCATTTTATTATTTCGTTTTAAAAATATTAACCCTGAGGTATTATTATTTCATCCCGGAGGTCCTTATTGGGCGAAAAAAGATGCCGGAGTCTGGTCCATTCCAAAAGGACAATTAAATGAAGATGAAGATCCTCTGAGTGCTGCTAAAAGAGAACTGAAAGAAGAAACCGGAATTGATATCAAAGGGAAACTAATACAATTAACGCCCATAAAACAGAAAAACAATAAAACGGTATTTGTCTGGTCGCTTGAACAGGATTTTGATCTGCTTAACTTAAAGAGTAATCTTTTTGAAATTGAATGGCCCCCGAAATCGGGAAAAAAGATGCAATTTCCGGAAATGGATAGAGGAGCATGGTTTACTATAGATGAAGCAAAAGTTAAGATCCTTGCCGCACAATTACCTTTTATCATCGAACTGGAAAAAATGATTTGATAAATGAAAAGGACTGCCTGCGGCATGCATATCTCATATTTTATAACCCATCCCGCACGTGCGGGATCTCATAACCCATCCCGCACGTGCGGGATCTCATAACCCATATCTCAATGAAACTCATCCTCTTCCTGCTTCTACCGATTATAACGACAGCACAAAGCGTTACCAACCAGAATATTTTTGATACCGTTCCCTTTATCCCCGAACATACCCCGCAAAGGCTGGCACAGTTTGCAAAGGAGCCGATCGTTACGGGGAGGATGATTTTCCTGGGTAACAGCATTACTGAAATGGGCGACTGGAAAAAAGTTTTGAATGATAGCACGGTTATTAATCGCGGCATTGGCGGAGACAACACCTATGGGGTATTAAAACGCCTGAAGGACATCACCGATCGTTACCCATCAAAAGTTTTTATCCTGATAGGGATTAATGATATTGGAAAAGATATTCCTGATGTCGTGATAGCTGACAACTATCTGAAAATTGTAAAGGAAATACATGATAAATGCCCCAATACCATTATTTATGTGCAGAGCGTACTTCCCGTTAATCCCACACTGCCACATTTTCCACAGCACTATGACAAGCAGGATCATATTCTGGCTCTGAATAAATTGCTCGCATCACATGACAAAGAAGGGAACTACACTTATGTCGACATTTCTCATTTGTTTGCTGACAAAGACGGCCGCCTTAACAGCCAGTATACTTACGAAGGGCTTCATTTAAAACCGCCCGCATATCCGATTTGGGTGGATTATTTGAAAAAGCAGGGATATTTGTAAAAAACGATCATTGGCATCCAATTCAGACTTTAGAATACTTCTATTGCAGATCCTCTCAGGAGAAATTTCCGGTGAAGACAGGGATCGTTTTTATAAAATGATATTGGATGAAGGGAGGGAGGAAGAATATAAAAATGTTTTAAAAGAGTTACAGGAGGAGAGGGCTGAACTTTATTCAGGTTACGAATACAAACCGGAAGAGTGGGAACAAATGAAAAGGGCCATATTAAAAGGGGATGCAGTGCCCGCAGTACTTCTAAACGACAGAACAATCCCTGACACTCATGTAAAAAAAATGCCTGTGAGAAGATTGAACTGGGCTGCTGCGACAGCGATCATCGTTGTAATATCTATTATTACTTATTTTATGATCCGCCGCAGAACAAACTCTCAGTCCAAAGAAACTACCATTGCAAAAACAGTCATTGCCCCTGGAGGCGGCAGAGCAACCCTGACCCTGGGTAATGGAGTTGCTATGGTACTCGATAGTGAAGCAGTTGGTCCTCTTGCCCAACAGGGCAATACAAAAATTTCAATAACTGATAGCGGAGGACTGGCTTATACTGTAGACAATAACAAGACTTCAGATACAGCAACCATTGAAGAAAATATTTTAACAACACCGCTGGGTGGCAAGTATCAGCTTATGTTATCAGATGGAACAAAGGTTTGGCTCAATGCCGCTTCTTCCATTACATATCCTACGTCTTTTGAAGGAAAGCAAAAGTTTGTAAAAGTTACCGGTGAAGTTTATTTTGAAGTGATGCATAACCCGAATATGCCCTTTGTTGTTAAGGCTGGCAACCAGGTGATCACAGATTTGGGAGCTTTTTTTAATATTAATGCCTATCCGGATGAAGGAGCCATAACGACCACAATACTGAAGGGCAGTCTTAAGATTTTTGTCGGTACCAAAACAAATCTGCTTTTTCAGGGCCAGCAGGAAATAGCTTCTGTTGAGGGAGAATCGGTGACAATAAAAAATAATGTAGATATTGATAAAGTCATGGCATGGAGACGGTGAAAATCAGTTTACATCTCGTGCGTTGTAATATAAGCGCAATTCTGAAGATTCTGTCGAGATTCTGTACTTGGCATGAACTGTATATTACGAATCCCTTATGATATCATTAAGCCTGATTAAGTGAGCTTAAACCAAAGGGTATTGCTCGAGTTTTGCAGCAATCTAAGCAGCTGCTGAAATAATGAAATATCTTTTTACCCTTTTCTTATTATTTATTACGATCGAAGGTTTCTGTCAGATGACGGAAATAAAAGGCAAAGTAGAAAGCAGTCTGAATAAAGAAAAGATGACGGATGCCTTTGTCAGCTGTACAGGGAATGGCCACACTTATAATACGACCACCGATCCGGATGGTGAATTTAAGTTCAGGAACCTCCCCATGGGTTCATACGATATTAAAATAGATTATGTAGGGTACGCCAGTTACCAAACTCATGTCGTGCTGGCAGATAATAAAAAAATAGAATTAAAAGTCCAGTTGGAAGAACATGGCAAAGGCCTTACCACCATTCAGGTGTATGGCAAAATCAGCCAGGAGGATGAGCAGGGAGCAATACAAAAGGAAAAACATAGTCCTAATATCGTAAATGTGATCTCTGCAGCGGCGATAGAAAAATCTCCGGATATCAACGCTGCGAATGTTTTGCAGCGAATGAGCGGACTTACCATTCAACGCAATGGAGGATCTGATGAAGCCTATCCAATTATTCGCGGTCTTGATCCACGTTATAATAATACGCTGATCAACGGTATCAAAATCACGAGCCCGGACGATAAATCGCGGTATGTTCCGCTCAATATTGTTCCATCAGATCTTCTGGGAAGCATAGAAGTAAGTAAAACCCTGACGCCTGAAATGGAAGGCGATGCTATAGGTGGCACAGTGAACCTGGTAATGAAGGATGCACCCAATCACGAAACATTTAAAGTACTCGGGTCGCTGGGGTATAGCGATATTTTTTTCCAGCGAAAATTTACCACATTTTCTAAAGCTGATATCCAGCAAAAGAGTGTAATTGAAAGATTTGGCAGCAGTTACGTTGCACAACCAAACGACTTCAGTCGCAGCAATCTGGACTTTACAGAAACCAATCCCATGCCCAATTCGGTAGCAACCATCGCATATGGAAACCGCTACTTTAAACAAAAGCTCGGCCTGATGGTCGCTGAGAGTTTTCAGAATCAGTACTATGGAAGCAATTCTGTTTTTAATCAGGCTGCTCCAAATATTCATGCGAATGGCGCACCAACATTGTCAGATTATGCCAACCGGCAGTATTCGACCCAACAACTCAATAACGGGATTACGGTTCATTTGGATTACGCGTTTAATGACCAAAACAAAATCACCGTGACAAATATTTTATTGTATACAAAAATCGCACAGGCGAGACTGACCATCGATACTTCCATACTGGGTGGAAATGGAGGCAGAACGATTCCCGGCACAGGACCTGTTTCAACCGATTATACCTCGGTTACAAGCCAACAGCTTTTGGAAAATATAAAACTGGATGGAAAACACATTCTTTCAAATCATTTTATGATCGACTGGATCGGTGTTTATTCCTATGCTGTTAAACGCGTTCCGGATTTGGCAGATCTGTCCCTTAATAAGAAAATCGATACGGTTCATGGAGACCCGCAAAATCTCTCCGCCTATCAGTTTGTCACCACACCGCAGTACTTTGACCAGATCTCCCGGATCTGGCAACACAATGAAGATATTGATGTAAGTGGCATGGCGAATTTCAGTTACAGAACCGCACTCTCCGATAAAAAAACACTGGAACTGAGGGTTGGTGGACTATACCGTCACAAAATCCGGTACAACATACAGGACGAATACGATTTGAAACCAACCACTACGGCAAGTGGCATCAAACAACAGTTTACAGATATTTATACAGCCCAGTGGATTGTTTATAACAGCAGCGGGACTTATGACTATGATAAGAATAAATACCAGGTATTTGAAAATATTACAGCCGGATACGGAGAAGCTAAATTGTCGCTTCCCATATTGGATGCAGTCGGCGGTGTAAGAGTGGAAAAAACCGAGCAGGGATTTACACTGAATACATTTTATGCAACAGGTATCAACGGACTCAATAAATCTTATACTGATATCCTTCCAAGTGTAGACCTGAAATTTAAACTCAATCCAATCACCAACCTTCGGGTTACTTACTATAAAGCGATTGCCCGCCCAAATTATTATGACCTGGTGCCGGGACAACAATTTAGCACAACCTCTGATGTTTTAACAGAAGGGAATCCGTATTTACAGCACACAACTTCCAACAACTACGATATAAGATATGAACTGTATCCACGCAGTGACGAACAGCTTTTCGTGGGCGTGTTCTATAAAAAATTATACAACCCGATTGAGTTTGCTTACATATCCGGTCTCGACTATATGCCTGTAAATACACCGGAAGCCACAGACTATGGAATCGAACTGGCTTTCACACGTTACTTCGGAAAGTATTTTGGAATAACCGGTAATTACACTTACCTGAATTCCAGCACGACTTCGGTGAAATCATATTACGACATTCCAAACAATTATATCAATACCGATACACTGGAAAAAAGACCCCTGCAGGGTCAAACTGACCATACCCTGAATGTTTCTTTATTATATAGAAACAAACAGAGGAATTTATTTGCGGAACTGGCCTTCCAGTATATCGGGCGCTCCATTAGTGTGGTTTATCCTATTTACGGCTATGACTACTATCAGCAGCCCCAGGCAAACCTGGCTTTCTCCGCTGAGAAAGGTCTTAACAATAAACACTTTACTGTTTTTACCAAATGGAATAACCTGCTGAATACTGCTTACAAAAACCAGATTAATAATATCCTGGTATCGCGGGAAGTGACGGGGTTCAATTTCAGCTTTGGAATTCGATACGAGAATTAAAAAATAAAATAAAACAAAAATGAAAACAAGAAATCTTTGCACAGTCATCGCAGTCATTGCTACGGTGATTTCATCATGCTCGAAGAGCAATGAAACGACTACGGTAATTACACCGACTGTACCTCCATCCAATCCCATTGCGCCCGGAAGTATTAATGGATTTGTGAAAGGAACACTTACTACCGGTAATACTTATACGATTACCGGCGATCTGACAATTAAGGCAGGTGACACGCTGGCATCACAACAGGGTGTTACGGTCATCGTTACTAACGATGCGCAAATCAATGTGCAGGGTGTGTTGCTCCTGGTTGGCACTTCTTCCCAACCCATCTCATTTAATTCAGACAGTAAACAACCCGGCAGCTGGGGAGGATTTCAGTGCGACAGTGCACAGTCTGTAACTATCAAATGGGCACATGTCGACAACACAGGTGGGCCAGATCCATCCGGCAGTCCGAGAAAAACTGTTTTTGTAGAAGCTCCGATCAATGTGGATATCGAAGATTCATGGTTTACGAATGGTCAGGACGATTTGATTCGTCTGGGCGGCGGTGCTAAAATTACCATTGTGCGGAATACCATTCTTTGTTCCGGTTCCACCGATGGAGAAGCTATCAATCTAAAAACAGGCGTCACAGGGACAGTTGCTTATAACGTTATATACAGTCAGGCTGGTACCGGCGTAAAACTGGAAACCAATGATCTCGTTCCAATACCACAGACGAATGTCAATGTATACAACAATGACATGGTAAGTTGTGGATGGAGAAGGGGTCAGGCTGAACCCGGACGCGGTGTTTCTGTAGGTTTAAATGCAAGAGCTAACATATATAACAATATCATGGTAAATGATTACCAGGGACTTGAAATATTTGTTGATGCGGATACCGTCAATACATTATACGGTAACAATTTATTTTATGCTTCACAGGATACATACGCCGATACCACAGGTGGTGGAAACCTTCAAATTTCTATCCGTGGAAATTTTTATCCTTCAGACGGAGTAGGCAAACCACAGTCATCCGATTTGATTTCGAATGCTGTAGGAAATCTGGATCCGATGTTCAAGAGCTTTGACGGGAAAGTAGCTACACCAAACGGAGCAGCCACATCCAACGATTATCATTTACTGGCAGGTTCTCCGGCGATTGGAAAAGGAAATGCAACATACAATGCTGATATCGGTGCCTATACTTCAGACGGAAAAGGAAATCAACATTAATCATTATACCTTATTCAATAAAAATTTTGGGGATGAGATATCTGTTGCCTGTTTTCTATACTGCCATTTGCCTGATCGTGATGCCGAAGTATTCATCTGCACAGGCTCCGGGAAATTTCGAATTATATAAGAAGATTTCCATACCAGGTAATGGCGGTTATGATTATATGACCATCGACACAACCAACAAGCGTCTCTACGTTTCCCATGGAACCAATGTTACGGTGATCGATCTGAAAACCGATCAGATTGTTGGTTCCATCGACCAGATGACGGGTGTGCATGGTATTGCTATCGCACCTGAATTTAATAAAGGATTTATCAGCGACGGCAAGGGAAATGCCGTCGTTGTTTTTGATTTGCTAAGTTTTAAAGTCATCAAAACCATTCCCATTTCCAGTAAGGATCCTGATGCCATCATGTACGATGCCTTTTCCAAACAGGTATTTACATTCGATGGTGATAGTCAGGATGCAACCGTAATCGATGCAGATAAGATGGTGCAGGTGAAGACTATTCCACTGGGAGGAACACCTGAATTTGCCGTATCAGATGGTGCCGGAAAAATTTACAATAATCTGGAAGACAAAAGCCGGCTCAATGTGATTGATTCCAAAGCGGGTGCACTGCTGACCAGTTTTCCACTTGACCCCTGCGGAGGACCTACCGGTCTGGCCATCGATCTGAAACATCAGCGACTCTATACCGTTTGCCGGAAAAATAAAGGAATGACAGTTGTAGAAATTCCATCGGGGAAAGTAATTGCCACTGTGCCCATCGGCGCAGGTGTGGATGCAGTTTCCTATGACCCGGCAACTGGTCTTATTATCTGTTCGAATGGCGACGGTACTGCTACCATCGTACATCAGGAGAGCCCCGACAACTATGCCGTTGTGCAAACGCTCAATACTCAGTGGAAAGCAAAGACTCATGCATACGATCCGACGACAAAAACAATTTATTTTAGTGCATTCGATATGCAGTCAGATAATAAAACACGCGTTCCCGACAGCTTCAAAGTTTTAGTATATAAAATGAAGTCATGAAATTTTTCTGGATCATCCTCTTCATTCCGTTTTGTTTGATGAATACGGCATGTGCACAGAAAGCGGCGAAAGACAATTCGGGTAAAGAAAAAAAAGATGGTGACGATCCTGTCGTGGTGTTGCCGTTATTGGTACGTGGTCCCTACCTTCAGCGGGCTACGCCGACCAGTATGATGATCCGGTGGCGCACAGATGCACTCAGCAGAAGTCGTGTTTATTTCGGCAATGATCCAAACTCATTGAAAAACGAAGTGACGGATTCATCGCTGGTTACGGAGCATAAAATTTTACTGGCATCATTGAATCCGGAAACCAGGTATTATTATACCATTGGTGATGTAAAAAATAAACTGGCGGGTGATTCTTCCAACTACTTTTATACCTTGCCCGCTGCGGGTAACACCGGCACTTACCGGATCGCGGCACTCGGTGATTGCGGAAATAATTCCATCAACCAGCGAAATGTGCGTGATCAGTTATTAAACTATCTCGGACCTAATTATTTAAATGCCTGGATTCTGCTGGGTGACAACACTTATCCGGATGGAACGGATGCTGAATTTCAGGCAAACTTTTTCAATATTTACAAGGATAACCTGCTGAAAAAATATCCCCTATTTCCCAGTCCCGGTAATCATGACTATCACGACGTAGAATTTTCAGCCGCGATCGCCCAGCAGACCCATGAAATTGCTTACTATCAAAATTTCAGTGTACCGGAATCCGGTGAATCAGGTGGCGTGGCTTCCAATACGTCTGAATATTATTCCTTCGACATTGGAAATATTCATTTTATTTCCATCGACTCATATGGAAAAGCTGATAACAAACGATTGTCAGATACAACCGGGCCACAGGTTGCGTGGATAAAAAAGGATTTGGAGAAAGCCGCCGGTTCAGAATGGATCATTGCTTACTGGCACCATCCTCCTTACTCTATGGGGTCGCACAATTCAGATACGGAAAAAGAACTAGTTGATATCCGGGAGAATTTCATCCCGGTATTAGAACGTTATGGTGTGGATATCGTGCTGGGTGGGCACAGTCACGATTATGAACGCTCCCGTTTAATGCATGGCTATTACGGAAATGACAGTTCTTTTAATAGTGCGAAATACAATATAGATGCAGGTTCGGGAAAAGAAGACAGCATCACTCATAAAGGCGCCTATGTGAAAAATCATCTGAGAGAAAAGGGAACTGTCTATGTTGTGAGTGGTTCAGCGGGTAAACTTGGTGGCATGCAGAATACATTTCCGCATAAAGCGATGTATTATTCTGACGCCACTCACGGAGGAGTTTCATTTATTGAAGTGACCGGTGGAAGACTTAGTTTTAAATGGATCTGTGCCGATGGTGTTATACGTGACCAGTTTACCATTGTTAAACATCCCATGTGATCAGTCGAAATAAAATCGATGCGTTATCTGAAGCTAATTATCATTGTTTTCACTGTGGTCCTAAGCGCTGCGGCAGTAGGTCCTTCCAGTAACCATCATTCTGTAGAAGCAGGTTTTGAATATATTAAATCGCAGACTATTCTTTTTGCTGCTTCAGTTCATCAATTGAAATGGAGCATCAACCGAATCAATCTTTCTGACCGACATACGGTTCAGCCCGTCATTGATGCATTAAAATCCTGCAGGCTTCATTACAAAAAAATCTCCTTTTTCCTGGATTATTTTTATCCGCAACAGGGTAAACTCTTTAATGCTCCTGCAAAAAGAGAGGTGGAGGAGCCATATATGGAATTCGAAGAATCGCAAAGTTTCCAGCAAATGGAGTCCGTTTTATATGGTTCCAATCCTCAAAAAAATAAGACGGCCCTGCAGAATCTCGCGATTGTACTGGATGAATCTGCGGCTGACTTACCCGCGCTGTATTTTGGATTTACTGCAACCCACGCGCAGATGACCGAGAGTTTGCATCTTGAACTCATTCGCATCATGACACTTTATATTACCGGTTATGACGCACCTGATCTGAAGACCGGTATCAATGAAAGCCGTTCTTCTTTGGAATCCATTTCAGTGATGGCCAATTTATTATTTCAACCCGTAACTGCCGAAGCCACAATGTTTGATTCCATGGCGAATCGGGCAATACGCTTTACACAGTTAACAGATTTTGATCATTTTAACAGGCTGGATTTTCTAACACGTTTCGCACTGCCCCTGGAGGAACAATTGAATAAATGTATTGTAAGTTATGGCTGGCAATTTTCAACAGTATCAGCTTTAAATTATAATGCAAAGAATTTGTTCCGGGGCGAATTTAATGCAGCTAATACAAAGCCTACCGATTCATTGATTGACCTGGGACGGAAATTATTTTCTGAAAAAGCTTTATCCGGTAATAATATACGTTCCTGCTCGAGCTGTCACCAGCCTGATAAATATTTTACAGACCAGGTAGTCGCCAACCGAAAAATTAATAACACCGGATTATTACGCAGAAACACGCCGACCCTTTACTATGCTTCATATCAGTCATCACAATTTTGGGATGGCAGGGCCGCAACGCTTTCAGAACAAATCGGCGATGTACTTATAAATCCGGAAGAAATGAATGCGTCGATACCTGAAATAAAACAAAGACTTTCACAAAACGAAAAGTATAAATCTTCGTTCAGGGATTCTGTGACACTGATACAAATTGAAGCCGCGTTAAGTGCTTATCTCTACACACTTCAGCCCATGAATTCACCATTTGACCGTTATATCGCCGGAGACCATCAGGCTTTGACCAGTGAACAAAAAAAAGGATTCAATTTATTCATGGGAAAGGCCCAATGTGGCACCTGCCATTTTGCGCCAATATTTAACGGATCCACACCACCTTTTTTTAACCACACTGAATATGAAGTATTGGGTGTTCCAGGTCTGGACAGATCGGCAAAAAATATTGCGGATAAAGATCTGGGCAGGTATGAACAGTTTCCAATTTATTTATATAAGGGCGCGTTTAAAACACCTACAGTAAGGAATTCGGCAAAGACAGGCCCGTATATGCACAACGGTCGATTCAATTCATTACTACAGGTACTCGATTTTTATAACCGCGGTGGTGGCGCTGGTATTGGTCTCTCCAATACTGAACAAACACTTTCAAGTAAACCCCTTCGGTTGTCAAAGGAAGATCTCAACGATATTATCGCATTTCTGCAAGCATTGACGGATGGTATCAGATAATTACTCAACCGGTGCAGCCAAATCCGTGTTTTCAGGTTTCGGTTTTTTAAATTCAAGCTTGCCGAATTTCCAGGTGAAATTGATTCCAATTGAACGAAAAGGAATTTTACGTGTGCTATTGACAGTAAAATTGGGTCCAAAAAGTTCAGTAGTCTGGTTCAGGTACTCGCTGAAGATATTCGTGCCCGTCAATGCAATACTGCCTTTCTTTTTCCAGATCTGTTTTCGAAATGCAAGGGTATAGGATGAAAAGGAGGGATACTTACCTTGGATTTCATTTCGCGGGGAATTAAAATTGGCAAAAAACTCACCTGCCAGCGTTGAAGAGAAATTATAACTCAGGTTCATATTGATCCGGTAATTAAAACTTTCCACTTTCAGATTTGAATCCAGGGTATTGATCCCCTGGCGATAAAATAAAAATATATTTGTCCTTATATTGAATTTGGTATTCAAATGCAAATCAGAAAATAAATTCACGCCCAGATTCTTTTCTGTACCGATGTTCTGGCTTGTGCTGACCGCAACATTTTTATACACGGTATCGCCCACAGGAAGACTGGCATAATAAACCACATAAGGTTGAATGTCGTTCTGGTTCAACCTGTAAAAAGCTGAAATCATAAAGGAGCCGCCGGAGTTTAAATCATAATTCCATCCCAGTTCAAAACGATGTCCTATTTCAGGTTGCAGATAAGGATTACCCGTTGTAATATTGTAGGGATCGGTGGTATTAATGAAGGGATTGAGTTCCCGGTAATCCGGTCTTTCAATCCTTTTAGAATAACTCAGTTTAAGGGACTGATTATCGTTGAGTTTCCTGATGAGAAAAACAGAAGGCACCCAGGTATTGTATCCCGGTTCTGCAACCTGCTGGGGAATATCAGAAAAAAAAGGATTTAACTCCGTACGTTCATAGCGCAAACCAACTTTCGCATCAAACCAGGTTGACACCGGGAAATTCAACTCGGAATATAAGGCATATACCTGTTGCCGATAACGCAAATAATTAGACAAAGTGGAATCATATGCGTATTCACCCGTTCCAGGTTGTAAACTCAATACATTGGAAACACTATGAATATCCGTGAATACCATTTTTCCACCTACGCCCAGCGTGACTTTCTTACTGATGGGTTCTGTATAATCCAGCACAATTTCTGTTTCTGCTTCCGTACCCGGGTTCGTGTTATTCGTTCCATAGTAAGCAGTATCTACAGGTTGATTAAACTGCGTATTAACAGAATTAAAATTATTATGGTCAGTGGAGCTATGGATTCCAATATCCAGTTCGCGATCTTCCTTATCAAAAGTTCTTTTGTAATCAAGGCTCAAATTAATTGAATGAAGGGAAAACCCGCTTTGCGTTTCACTCGAACTAAATATGGTTCCCAGAGACGCACCCTGGTTATCAAAGCTTGTCTGGTTTTGGTTCTGTAATGCGTTATTGCTATTTCCAAAAAGATTGTCATTCACTGAAAATGTAAAATTGTTTTTCTTTTGCAATGTATAATCGATACTCAGACCGCTTTGAGCTCCATAACGATAAAAGCGGCTGCTTCCATCCTGGTTTAAAATGACCTGCTCATTCAACGACGTATCCTGTGATATACGGGTGCTGGTTAAAGGTGTGGTAGCGGGTATTCGCACATTACCGTTTACAAATGCATTTACTCCAAGATTCCCGTTCCTGACACTCAGGTTAAAAGATCCATTTTCATTACGGCTCGCAGCAGTCAGCGAAACACTGCCATTGATACCTTTTGCGGAATTGTGCTTTAATATAATATTTATAATCCCACCCAAACCTTCCGCATCATATTTAGCACCGGGATTGGTGATCACTTCAATACTTTTAATCTGGCTGGCCGGTATGGATTGCAGCACGTCTGCGATATTACTGCCGAATGCTGTTGATGGCTTTCCGTCGATCAGGAAACGAATACTTGTACTTCCTGCCAATTCAACGTTTCCATCTACATCCACAGAAACCTGAGGTATCTTTTTTAAAATATCGGTTACCACGCCTCCCTGTGAACTAAGGTCTTTTTCTGCATTGAAAACCATTTTATCCATCTTGTTTTCAATGAGTTTCTGAGATGAGGTTATTGTAACAGCCTGGAGACTGGTAACTTTTTTTACCAGCAGAATTTTACCAAGATTCTTAAAACTGTTTTTATCAATTAGCAAATGATGAGTCGTATAAGAAATATACCCAATGGATTCTACCAGGATATTGAAATAGCCCGGTTTACTAACTTCCAATTTAAATTTACCCTGTGTGTTAGTGATTGATCCGCCCAGTGGTTTTTCGTTCCCCTCTTCAAAAAGACTGATGGTTGAATATTCGATGGGGAGTTTTGAAACAGAATCCAATATGGTACCTGTGATTTCACCCGATGATGATATATTGGCGGATGACTGCGATGATGCATGTAAACTAAAAAGCAGAAAGCAAACAGTAAGGATACGGTTAAAGTGCATGTTTTAAAATAAATGCAAAATTCCCAGGTAATTCTGATGTAAATCTGAAGATTCGACGGTTTGTAAAATAATTCCGTTGAAATTTTGGTGCATATGCCTGGTAACACAATTCGTCTCAACAATTGGATATCTTCGTTTGTAAATGCAGGAGTGAATAAGTCGCTCACCAAAATTGCATGAAATTGGTAAAATCAACCGGGCTTATTATTTTGATTTTAAGTACCCTGTCAGCTGCTTCACAGAACAACTATGAAATTCAGGTCTATGCCTCTCAAACTCAGGCGATTCATTCCACGATGTTTGAGTTGCACAGCAATTACACGTTTGATGGCAGCACACAAATAGTAGACGGTGTACTTCCATCAAATCATTCCCTGCATGAAACACTGGAAATTACAACAGGTATTACACCCGTGTTTGAAATAGGTGCATACCTCTTTACAAATTACACTTCCGGCTATGGTTACCAGGTTGTGGGTACACATATCCGGCCCCGTGTAATGGCCCCTGCAAGCTGGGGAATACCATTCGGACTTAGTTTATCCCTTGAGTTTGGATATCAAAAACCCGCCTATTCCAATGATACCTGGAGTCTTGAGATAAGGCCCATTCTTGACAAGCAGTGGAATAAATTATACGTTTCTATCAATCCCACTTTCGGGATTTCATTAAAAAGTCAATACAACAGTTCCGTTCCTACTTTCGAACCCAATGTAAAAATATCATACGCCATATTCACAAATGCGGCTTTCGGAATAGAATATTACGGCGACATGGGTCCGGTTACACAATTCGACCAGGCAAGTCAGCAGAATCATGCCATTTTCATTGCATACGATTTGCTGAATAATCCCAAATGGGAGTTTAACGTTGGAGCAGGTTTTGGTCTCACGCCGACGACAGATCCATTTGTTTTTAAAATAATAGTAGGAAGGAAAGTCAAATGGAAATAGCATTATATACTATTTCTCATATCCAATCTCCTTTCTGGCAGACGCAGACCAGTCCTTTATCATTTGTATCTGTCCGCTGTCCAATATCGCATACCGATGAATAAATGTATATGAGTCAAGAGGCATTTCCTTTTTTTCAACAGTCTCTGCAATATCTCCCATCCGGTGATCCAGTTTCTTTTTAGTAAATCCTGAAAGATCAGAAAAATTGATGGCCCGCTTGCCGTCTTCTATATGATTACCGAGCCATAATCCAACGGGATTTATTTCCGCATACCATGGGTATATGGTGTGATTGGAATGACAATCATAACAGGAAGTGATAAGTATTTTTTTTATTGTGTCCGGCACCTGAACATAGTAACTGATATCGTGCGGACCGTTTATTGATCCATTATTTCTTTCCGGCCTGATAAATTGTAAAGCCAGGAAGATAATCAGGATTATGATCATGATTTTTCGAATCATATAAAGTTAAATAGTGAATAAATTGAATTTGGATAATACCATTTGACTATTTAAATGTGAGATTAAAAGAAATAATATTAGCGTTCAGATCGGTTGTTTGCATATAATGTGAGTACCTGATTTCAAGGGTTCTGAGGCTGTTTATAAAAACACCCTTCGGCGGTGCTATACGGAACCCGGCACCGAACATGCTGCTGTTAAATTGAGCAAGGGCATAATTACTTGTGAAATATTCGTCGGTTTCCGAATGAACCTTGTAGGGTGCAAAATATCTGGCTGCAGTTTGAGCATAAAATCTGTAAAATGGAGACAGAGATAAAAATGGCGTTATTTTAACCGGTACTTCCAGATTGAATGTATTAGACATCAATCCCCAGCTATCAACATAGAAACGATAATAAGAACGAATAATTACCCGATCGCCGAGAAAATAATTGAGTCGGAAACCAATGGGTAACTTGAATCTTTGAGATGGTAAATTTTCAATCGTATCCTTGCCTGTATTGTAAAACACGCGGTGAAATGGAAGTCCGAGGTAACCAGTCTGATAAACCAGATCCATTTCAACGCTGCCCTGCATCCGCTGATTGATGATTTGGGTGAAAGAAAGGGAAGCTGTGTATGTGTTACGGGGCTTTGTCGGCGTTTGCACTTTATGTGATTTTGGGTTACTCACAAGCTGCCCGCTATTATAAATAAATGCTTCGGTTTGTCCACTTGCCGAAGTGCGATAAACGATGCTGTCAGTACTTTGCACATTCTTAACCGAATCAACCGGATAGAATTCGGCCGGATAAATCATATTGATTTTATCAAAGAATCCAACCACTTTCAAACTGAATTCACCATTCGATTTATTCTTTTTAGATGCCGAAGCGTTTATTCCGATGGAATGGTAATAATTGTGTTCTGCGGAATAGTAAGCACCCAGGCCAAATGAAGTTCCTTTCTGTTCATTTTCCCTGGTCCAGTTGATGGTCGGGTAAATTCTTGTTCCATCGTTTTTGGATATACCGTTTGAATCCACGTAGGCTTGCGATGCAGCAGTGTGATAGTCCAGACCGAGACCCAATGCAAGTGTATTTTTTCGCTTCTTTTGGTCCCAGCCAATTAAAGTAAGGTCAATACCATTGGCGAAATCGGTGACGTTGGCAATGCCTCTCGGACCGGGCTCTCCGCCCATAACGGCAGATTTATCGGCCGTCTGGTCATAATAACTGGAGACCAGATTGATTTCGTCCAGTTTTAGTTTTTTTGACTTATACAAACTGGAATCAGTAGGAGCTTGCGAAAAAGCATGTACCATCGACAGGTACATTCCAATAACAACAAGTGATAATTTTCTCATGGGTTTTCAGATAAGGATTTCAATTACAACCGCAACCTCCACCCGTTTTTCCTCCGTTTGCTCCCGAAGATCCCTCCCGGTACGATTCGGCATTTTGTTCATTTTTTTCAATATGCCTGCTGGATAATGACATTTCTGAATCATTGATCCTGCTTTTCTGATATTCTTTCACATGCACGCAGGATACAAGAATTGAAGTGAATAAGATGGCAAAAAGAAATTTGGCGTTGGAATTTCGAATCATTCGTTTTAGTTTAATCGGATATTATTTGAAACGTACATTAAGTCTTCGTCATTTATTATAATCGCCTCCACATCGTGCATCTGATTAACCATATCCAGACCGGCACTGACGCCCATGATCATTACAGGCGTTGTCAAAGCATCTGCAATCTCAGCATTTGTACTAATGATGGTAACACTTTTAATCCCCCGTATGGGCAGGCCGGTTTTTGGATTGATGGTATGAGAGTATTTCTTTCCGCCTACAACAATAAATTTCTCGTAATTGCCTGATGTGGCAACAGCCATATCCGTAATATTCATATATGAGAAAACCCTTTCCTTTAAATTGGGATCTGCTATACCGATCGTCCATGGTTTTCCGTTTGGTTGCAACCCCCAGGTTGTCATGTCGCCCGATGCATTTACAATGCCGCTTTCTACGCCCTTCGCTTTCATGATCATTTTGGCCCTTTCTGCTGCATACCCTTTTCCAAAACCCCCAAACCCGATGCGCATGCCTTTTTCATTCAGCATTACTGAATAATCAGTTCTGTTCATCATAATATTCCGGTAATTGATTAGCCTGGTCATTTCTTTGGCTGTTGCCGGGTCGGGTAGTTTATTGAGGTGGGTATCAAAGTTCCAAAGGCTTTTATCCACTGAACCATAAGTGATATCAAAAGCACCTTGTGTAACCCGGGATATTTTTTTCGAACGTTCTATCAGTTCAAATGTTTCTTTGCTAATCACGACAGGTTTAATGCCGGCGTTTTTATTGATTAATGCCGTTTCGCTTTCTTCACTGTAAGTGGTTAATTTTTTTTCTATACGCCGTATTTCAATTATGCCGGCTTCAATACAATCCTGTGCCCATTCCTCGGAAGAACCGGTCGCACTTAACTGGAAACGGTTTCCCATTAATTTAAGTGTTCTGTGATATACTTCCGGTTTAGCCGTCATTTGCGTGAAGTATATATATCGTTATGTATGTCTTCAATGAAAACTTCGGGCGATTCATTCGGAAGGCCTTCCCAGCTTCCCAATACAGTCCCTTTTTCGTTCAGTAAAAGTGTAAAAGGAAATTTGCCAAGCGGATTGTACTTATCTGCTGTGGCGTCATTGATTTTTTGCTGTTCGGGTGTTGGCTGATTTTTTTTATTTCGGGGAAAATCGGCATTTACAAGTATAAGCTCGGAATCTGCCATTTTCTTAAATACATCAGATTCAAAAATTTCTTTCTTCATCCGGATACAGGGGCCACACCAGTCTGATCCGGAAAAATTCAGCAGGATATATTTATGTTCTTTTTGTGCAATCATTTCTGCCTCCGACAGATTTTGATGCCAGTCCGGAGTAAAAAACAAAAAGGCAGGGAACAACGCCAGGAGTTTTACTTTCGCAGTACGCATATACGTAAATATCAATAGATTATGAGGCGTTGTTGAACAGAAATGTAGGAAAAGAATTAGTGCAAATTAAATAATTGGCGAATAGAAAATAAGTAGCAGATGCTAAATTTCATCCAAATTAATTTCACCCAACCTTTTCACCATTTTATGCATCTATGCTTTTTAAAAGGAAAGCTATTATAGTAAAGGACCTGAAAGGCCTGATCAAAGGATGTCTGGCAAGAGACCGCTCAAGTCAGAAAAAAATCTATGATATATATAGCTCCACGATGATGGGCCTTTGTATGCGTTATTGCCGGAGTAAAGAAGAAGCGGAAGAAGTGCTACAGGATGGTTTTCTGCAAGTGTTTAAAAATATAGGTCAGTTCGGATTCAGAGGTTCCTTTGAAGGCTGGCTACGCCGGATAATGATCAATTGCGCATTACAGCGATACCGGAATACATTGAGAGATTTCAAGCTGGTGTCCCTGACGGAATTAACCAATTTCCACCCAACAGAATCAGTATTAATTAACAGCCTCAGCGAAAAAGAATTGATTGAACTGGTACAGGCTTTACCACCTGCCTGTCGCATGGTTTTCAATTTGTACGTCTTTGAAGGACTTAAACATAGAGAGATTGCTGAATTGTTGCAGGTGACAGTAGGAACTTCGAAATCAAATCTCTCGGATGCAAGACAAATTTTGAAAAGACAATTAAGATCGGAATTAAAAATTACGCGATAGATCCTTATGGATGAAAATTTACCAAATAAAGTTGACAAGCTATTTGCCGAGGGTCTGCAAAAATTTAAATCAAATCCATCGGAGGAAGTTTGGGATAAAATTGCAGAAGGGCTTGATGAGCATGACAGGAAGATCGCAGGAACCCCAATTGCCTGGAAACAATATATTGTGGTCACAGCGTTACTGATTGTCGGACTAAATGTTTTATCCAGAATATACTTCCATCAGAAAGCCATTTTCAAACACGAAACCGAACTGCGGAACAAATCCCCATTCCCTTCAATCGGAACTGCTGAAACGAACCTCCATGGCGGGGAACCCGAATCTAAAACAAACCTGCATAATAACGGTCAAAGAAAGATTGCAGTTATGCAGAATAATAATGAAGGTGAGGATTTGACTTTTTCGGATTTAAGTGAAACGCCATTGGTTAGGGTAATTAATCAAACTGTGGAAACCCGTTTGCCGATGGTACCTATAAGTCAGCCTGCGCTGAGCGAGAAAATGACTTACAGGCCTTTAACGTTGATCCACCAGAAAATGCGTTTTAAAGACCGTCTTTCGGTAACTCCTTTTTTCTCCCAGGAATTTGCAGGATACAGTCTGGCAGATAATGATTTGACAGGTGTCAACGGACAAGAAATTGAGGAACGAGAACGAAATGTTTTTTCCGCATCTCTTGGCTTTTATATTAATTATAAAATTAGCAAAAGATGGATATTACAATCAGGTATCAGTTATTCCTGGTCAAACAGTAATATTGATTCGGGTACTTCTTATGCCGTTATAGACAATCGGGGAAATATACAATACAAGCTTAATACCATTTCCGGGTATGGATATTTGAAGCCCGCATCTTTAACACAGCCCAACGTGGGAGATAGTGTATATACCGCGAAATCATACAGCCAGCTTCATTATATAACCGTTCCGTTGGTATTATCCTATCATATTCCACTGAAACGATTTTCTTTGCTTATTGGTGCCGGGACATCCTTCAATGTACTTACAGGCGCAGAACTTGAAACTAAAACATATGGACAAAGTGTTCCTGAAAAAGAATATTCCGTGAACATGATGGGACTGAAAAAAATAAATTTCGGAATGCTTGTGAAATTGGATATCGAATATCATTTCAATTCTAAGATGGGAATAAATATAATTCCATGTTTTAAAAATACGCTTAGTCCGATTAACCTGGAAAGTGCTGTTACGGCTTATCCGTACAACTTTGGTATCGGGGTAGGTGTTACCTACCGGTTTTAAAAAATAAAGATGTGCAGCTACGTTATGCAGAGCCAACCGTTTATCTTTTATATGCATCTATCTGTTCAGATAGATATTCATGCATAAAACCTTACAGAGAAATACATTTTCCAGGTTAAAGGCAAAAGAGGTTGTTGATACTTTCAAGGAATTTCAAATTGAGTTTTTTCTTGTCCTGACCATTCTTGCGACAACTTCATTTCTGATTTATTTTCTTATACATTATATTATTTCAGAAAAGGAAAATTTTATAGACTACGGGATATTCCTGATTATAAAACAAATAATTAATCCGGAAGGACTGAAGGCTGCCAATATGATAACCCTATTGGGAACGGGTAGTTTTCTTATACCAGCTTATATAATTATTGTGATATATCTTGAAAAAAGAAATTACCGGTGTTTGGCTTTCCTGACTGCCACAACTGCGGTCACCAGTTTGTTATTGGGCTGGCTTCTTAAATGGGTGTTTCACCGCAGCCGTCCGCTGGAACATTTGGTGAATGGTGCCGGCGGATACAGTTTTCCAAGTGGGCATGCGCTGGGTGGTTTTATTTTTAGCGGAATAATTTTGTATCTACTTTGGAAGACAAAACGTACATTTTACTTCAAATCGTTGTTGTCTGTTTTGATCGTCCTTTTAGGTTTCGTAATCGGCGTGACAAGAATTTATCTTCATGTACACTATGCCACGGATGTATTGGGGAGTTTGTTTATAGCCGTATGGTGGCTTTCATTCATACATCTGTTATTTAGATTGTTGTACGGAAACAAGCTTTCCGGAATAAAGGAACAACGGGAGACGACATTTTTCCCTGCCGATTATTTCTTTAACAATTGATAATATTTTCGTTAGTCAGGACATCCCGGGAATACCCGGCTACCGTAGTTTTCAGAACCGAATGGAAAAAAAATGACGATCATCCTTGTAATGATAGGAAACAATTTTATTCGACACCCTGGCAATTTGTTTTATAATGGATAGTCCGAGTCCATGCTGATCAGTGATTTGGCCTGCTTTTGAAAATCTTATAAATAATTTCCCGGGATCGAGTGCACCGTTATTTGCTGTGTTTGAAATCTCAAATACCTGTTCATCGAGCTTTAAAAAAACAGATCCTCCCTCGGCTGAATGACGGGCGGCGTTACTAAACAGATTGTTTAGCAGAATTTCGGCCAGTTGTTCATTCATATTAATCTGAGTGGAATGCAGGGATGAATGAATTTTGAGGTTCCTTCCCTGCCAGAGCTCCTGCCAGTCTGCCATTTTCTGTTCGACCAGTGTTTTAAAATCGAAAATCTGGGTTTCAGTAAACTGCCCGTTTTCAATTTTATTCAGCAAAAGCAGGGACTGGTTCAGTTTGGACATTTTCTGAATCGCCGAGTAGGCTGTCTGAAGCGAATGACTTTGAGATTCCGAAATATTTTCATCCTGGATCAGCACATCCAGTGTTGACCGGACAATAGATAAAGGTGTTTGTAATTCATGCGAAGCATTTTCAGTGAATTCCTTTAACAGAAAATATTCCTTTTCAGCTTCCCTGATAAATTGATCGATTCTCGAATTCAGTAGTTCAAATTCGACGATTGAACTCTTTTCAAAATGAAGTGCTCCTTTTTCCCCCAGACGGAATTTCTCAATATTATCCAGTGTACCATAAAAAGGTTTCCATAATCTTCTCATTTGCCACCTGTTGATCAACAGGCTTACCAGCAGGATCGTGATGATCGTAACCAGAGAAATCAGGATAATAGAGCGGTTTAGGTTTTGTACAGTTTCCATCGATTTGGATACTTTGAATAAAAGCCATTGACCGTTGACGAGGATTGTAAAACTGATTTCACGAAATTCCTCCGTTTGACTCTTATTCGGGGATGGTATGGTACTGAATTTCCTGTAAGCTTTCGTTATTGCCGAAACTTCAAAAGATACACTCTGATCCTTTACATTTAAGGGCTCCGGAGGCCGGTTGAATTTTTTTACATAGAACTGAATTTCCCTTTGTTCTATTTTCAGATCTTCATCCACCTGGTGTATGGTAACATACCATAACAGGAAATAAAATGCCAGGCTGGCCAGCACGAAAATCAAAAGGGTGACCATCAGGTTTATGCGCAGATACCGCGTAAAAAGCTTCATCAGCTACTAAATTTATAGCCCATGCCGTAAATTGATTTTACATAGTCCTTAACGCCGGAACTGATCAATTTTTTTCGCAGATTTTTAATATGTGTGTAAATAAAATCATAGCTGTCCGCGATATCCATATTATCACCCCATAAATGTTCCGCAATAGCATCCTTGCTGATCACTTTATTCTTGTTACTAATAAAATATAAAAGCAAATCATATTCCTTTCTTGTTAAATCTATCATCACCCCATTCACATAAACCGTTTTAGACAATACATCCAGCTCAAGTTCTTCAAATGTAAGGATGTTATTTCCCTCAAATGATTTTCTTCGAATAATGGCTGAAACTCTTGCCGCGAGTTCGGGGAGATGAAATGGTTTTATCAGATAGTCATCGGCTCCGGAATTCAAACCCATCAATTTATCATCCAGTGAATTTCTGGCTGAGATGATCAAAACACCCTCTGTTTTCTTTCTGGCTTTTAATTCTTTTAAGATATTGAGACCGCTTCCGCCCGGCAAATTGATATCTAAAATAATGCAGGCATAATCATAATGCGCTATTTTTTTCATCGCCGATGAAAAGTCGTAAGCAATTTCACAAACATATTGCTCTGTGCTGAGATAAGTGGAAATTAATTCTGAAAGTGCTTTTTCATCCTCAACAATTAAAACCTTCATTATCGGTCTTATTTTAAGAGTTTTCAGTGCAAGATGATTCCAGATTTTGGGGAAAAGCTGTAGTTCTTATAATTTTTAAACCTTTTGGAACTTCAAACTACCTTCGATACAGTCATTCAAGCGACCCGCCAATAAAAACAGAAAAGCCGCCTGAGCGTGCTGGCGGCTGTTTCTATAACATGACATTTTCTAAGGGTGTAGTACGATTGTTGGGAGTTTTGTTTCTTCTCCCAAAAGCACAGTTATATTAGTTAGTGTGGTATCATGGTATAAGGCTACAGATTTAAATAATACCGAATAGACACCGGGAGCAAGACCCTTTATTTTGAATTCACCTTCATCTTCGGGAATAGCAAGTGCCGTATCTGAATTATTTAACACTTCTACGTAAGCATGTGCCTCTGCAGGAAGGACAATGCCTTCTATCGTCCCGGAATTATTATTACTATATGGTTTTATAACGGGCTTCAGGCAATACTGACCATCATCGAATCTAATCGATCTGGCAATGTTGAAATCCAAATGAACGATAAACTGATTATTACCAATGCTGTCCAGGGATACAGATCGGATATTGGCATAGACATACGGACTACGGTCACAAATAGGAAGTGGAAAAATATGCGCAGCATCTGTAGACACACTATTGTTGTTTCCAAGTGTAACACGGATCTTGGTTATTTTGCCAGCCTGTGTAATACCTGTGGCAATCAGAGTATCCATACCATTTTGTAATTTGACCAGATCATATAAGCCAGGTGTCACACCGACTGTATCCCACACTCCGAAACGGTCTTCATGATGATTTTCGCGATCCCCCTGATCATCATTATCACCTTCATGGTCGTCATCATAAAAATCGTCTCCATGTCTTACTTTACCGGTATCCACTTTTACTTCTACATACCGTATATCTACGATCACACTGGTTAAATTGAGAATTGGTCCGTCATTTAAAGTAACGGAAACTTTTTGTTGACCTGAAGGAATAGCAGCCGATGAATTTGATTGTTCCTTGTTACAGGCTGTGATTAAAACCCAGGAGATAACAATAACAGAGAGGCACACGAAAACGGTGTTTCTTGTTCGTTTCATTGTCGTTTTTTTAAATTAATAATGGACGGGGTAGAAATCAACGTTCAAATAGGAGAGTTATAATTTATCCAAATACACAAGAAGCGTACCACTCGACAAAAAAAATCCTGTATTGATAATTTTAACAATCGTTCCTTAGTATAAATACGGTGTTTCTTGGAAAGATCGCATCTTCGAAACTATTAATGTCTTAAATAATATAATACATTAATAAAACGAACATTGACCATCCAAATCCGAATAAATTGAGAAAACACAAATAAAAATCAGTTCGATTTTTACTTATCCAGGTAGCCATTGCCGGAATTATCCACAGAAGGGTGAAAATTATTAAGCCATTTCCAAAAAGC
>Ga0206963_10106_pt1 | contig 28697 bp, 21 predicted proteins | sample Alteio_BWOrgHeat_28_FD_152958 | JGI IMG/M metagenome (GOLD analysis project Ga0206963, IMG submission 152958) | Enriched cells from forest soil in Barre Woods Harvard Forest LTER site, Petersham, Massachusetts, United States -... | ecosystem: Environmental > Terrestrial > Soil > Temperate forest >... | reverse complement strand
TGGCCTGTCCCTTGCTAGAATACGACCTTTGGAGAGGTTGTGGATGAAACGTCTGTTGCTCATTCTTGGCGGAATTTTGTTTTTAGTTAGTCTTAAAGTTTTTGGACAGCCAGTTCAGGTGCTTGATCCTGATTTCTTTGAAAAGGGCGGGCAGTTAGATCAGGCTCAGCCTGGTGAGTTTGGTTGCACGACCATCTCGGGATCCACTCCAAAATCGGAAAGCGGCGCGGTGGGACGGGCGGTCCAAAATATGTGCAATGGTCCTGCTCAGATTCGATGGATCCCTCGTTCTTACGGGCCTACCTATTTTCAGGACCTCCCCGTCGGAGGTTACTCGAGTCCCTACGCCAATCAGATCAAAGGCACCTATCAGGTATGTTGCACTAAGGCCGGTCGTACGGCTCGTCGCCGCCGTCCTGGGCCGCGTCCGTAATTCTTTTCAAAATTTTACAATCGGTTCCATTCAGCCTACAAGTAGGGTCATGCAAGCCGCGTTTTTCACCGTCCACGGTGGTAACGAAGTCATTCGGGTCGGAGACCTTCCCATCCCAGAAATTCATGATGACGAAGTCCTTGTGCGCGTACGTTACGCTGCGCTTAACCATTTAGATGTTTGGCTTCGCAAAGGGCAGGCGGGGGTTAAAGTGAACTTTCCCCACATCCCCTGTGGCGATGGGCGGGAGAGGTCGAAAAGGTTGGCGCATCGGTTAGCCATCTGAAGCCGGGAGATAAGGTGATCATTCACCCGGGATTAAGTTGTCTTCGTTGCGAAGCCTGCTTAACCGGATGGGAAAGCCTATGCCCTAGGTATCAAATTCTGGGCGAACATACCAACGGCACCGCGGCTCAGTGGGTAAAAGTCCCAGCAGGGAACGCCTTTTTAGCTCCCTCTGGTGTTTCTCTCAAGGAGGCGGCTTCGGTTGCCCTCGCGTTCACCACGGCCTGGCAGATGGTAGTTCGGCGCGCGGCCGTTGCCCCAGGCGACACGGTGTTAGTCCATGCCGCGGCGAGCGGGGTTAGTTCCGCAGCCATTCAAATAGCAAAACTCTATGGTGCGCGAGTGATCGTGACCGCAGGTTCGTCTAAGAAACTTGAACTGGCGAAACGATTGGGAGCGGACGAGGGGATCAACTATCAAACCGAAGATTTTGCGAGCCGTGCAAAAGCGCTGAATGAAGGAAAAGGCGTCGATGTGATCTTAGATCATGTCGGAATCACGACATGGGAAAAAAACTTTAAAGCCGTTAAGTGGGGTGGCAAAATTATTTTGTGTGGGGCCTCCTCTGGTTATGCGGCCTCGGTGGATCTCAGGCAAGTCTTCTACCGCCAAATTCAGATTCTAGGCTCAACCATGGGTACTAAAGGAGACTTCGGGAAAATTCTCAAGCATCTAGCCAGCGGGGCGCTAAAACCGGTGATAGACGCAACGTATCCATTGGTGGATATCAGCAAAGCCTTTACCCGAATGGAATCGCAAGACGTGATGGGCAAGATCCTGATAGAATTACCCAACTAATGGTATTCCCAAGGATTAATCTCCAACCCTTAATCCTCAACCCTCAATCAGGGTGGGTATCTTTGGTGAAATAACTGTGATATACGCCTTTTCGGAACGGTTGGTGTCTAAGACCTCTTGAACCAATGTTCGAAAGAAGGGAAAGCAGAAGGCATGGTCGATATTCGTAAATTTACCAATGAGCTGGATCAACTCGACAAGGCACTCGCAGCTGCGAAGCGAATTCTTATCACGGCCCCTGGAGCCGCGGATGGAGATTCGATAGGTTCGCAACTCGCTCTGCGCCGAATGTTGCTCGCGAAGTTGCCAAAACTTGAAGTTCGTATTCTTAACGATGAGCCTTTGCCTGAGCGTTACCTATTTTTGCCGGACGTTGAGCACGTGGATACGCCAGAAACTTACGCCAACAAGAAGCTCGATTCGAAGTTTGATGTCGCTTTCATTGTTGACGGGGGAATTGATCGGGCTGGCCGCGTTCGCGAGATATTTGAAAAATCCGGAACTACGGTCTTTATCGATCATCATGCGGTGAGTTGTGATTTTGCCTACGGCATTCGGTTTGTGGAGCCGATTGCTTCTTCCACCACCGAATTGATGTACCATCTGTCCCAAACCGCCCTCTTTAAGACCCCGGTCGACCGAGATTTTTCGCAGCAGATCTACTTAGGGCTGATTTTCGATACCGGCTTCTTTCGCCATTCCAATACGACTCCTGAAGTGATGGAGTTGGCCGCGAAACTACTTCGGACTGGGTTCGATTTTACCCGAGTGGGTGAGAGGGGAATGCTGGAGAGAACTTTCGCTAGTCTAAGACTCTTATCAGACACGCTATCTCGTGCCGACCGGAGAGCCGACGGAAAGATCATCTTTTCAACTTTGAGTCAGGCCAATCTCAACACTTTTGGCGCCACCGATGATGATCGAGAGGGTATTATCGATCATCTATTTCTTACTCACGGCATTACCGTGGCTCTGCTATTTTTTGAACTCCCGGCGGGGAGAACGAAAGTGTCGTTCCGATCTCAAGGGGACGTGGACGTGGCCAAGTTCGCCAGAAGCCTCACCGAGCGTGGGGGAGGTCATCAAAAGGCCGCCGGCGCGAATTTGGGAATGACGTTAGAAGCTGCCGTTCCCTTCGTATTGGAGAAGCTCGAGACCCTGCTTGCTCAAAAGGTTCCCTACGCCAGAAGTGTGTAGGACGGCCTAAAGCCATTTCCCGTTACGTCACAAACCCGAGTTGCCATACGTCTATCAACAAATGGGTTTCGAAGTTTTTTTGGCACGCCGCTTGCTTTTCCATATCCTAACCAGTTACTTTTTAATTGGGTTGGGAGATCAATGATCAGATTCTTTGGCATCATAAGCGGGTTTCAGGCAGGAATACTATTCGCAGGACTAACTGTCCTGGTTCCACAATCGGTCTCGGGGGTCCAAATTGTGACCGAAAACCAGACCACCTATTGTGAGGAGATCCACCTCTCCAAGCTGTTAAACGTTTATAAAGACCCGACACTTTTTATGGGAGATCTCGCCTTGATCACTACCGACCCTCAATTAGGGTGGGAGAGGTTAATGGAAGAAAATCCTTTGCTAACCCGCCTTCAAGGAACCGTTCACCTCATGCGGCTGGGACCTCCACGCTATTTTCGCAATTTTGGTTCGGTGGCTCGTTACTATGATGCGGCGGAGCCCCATTTTCGCATGTCCCCGACGGCGCAAACACCGGCGGTTGAACCGCAGAACCCGCTCGTAGATGCTTCCTCGCAAATTGTTCCCATTCAAATCTGTGGGGGCTCGTCAGACGCCTATTCGGAGACTCTTGGTTTCGTGGTGACCGCGGATTTGGATGCCGGTCTGCCCGAAGGCGAATCACACGCCACCCGCCCATCAACTTTGGGAAACCCGATTCCTAAGATCCCGCCTATGATCAAGAATGACTAGAGTGTTGGGGGCGAGCGAGTCGCGGGTGTCTTATTTCCGATGGGGCTGGTTTCGAGCCGCGTCCCATGAAAACTCTTGCCTAAATAACCTTAAAAGAAATAGTTTATCCCGAACAGCTTTGGCGCTCACCGGTGAATGCTATAAAGCATTAATATTACTTAGATTTATGTTAAGAAGGTGAACTATTAAGACGATCAGCCGAACTATTCGCAATCTCGAAATCTCGTCTCCGGCGGCCGCCGCCTCATTCGATGCTGGGCTCTATCAGCAAATCCTGGAAGACATGGCCCAAAACGGCGGAGAGCACGTGCCGGCCGGAACTTGGGGGCGGGTTACCGAGCAGGCGGAAAGTACGAAGGACCGGTCTTTCGACACCATGCTCGATCCCTGGATTGGCTGTCTTGGACTTAAGCCTATCGATCCCGCTATCGCGAACCATTACCTGCCTTTCCTTAAGGCCATCGATACGCTTCAACTCGTACCGAGTTACTTTTCCAAAGACGGGGAATTGAATGAATCAGCGGCGAAACTTCGGGTTACTGATCTGGGGAGCTTGCTTGATATCAATCTGATTAATCTTTATGCTGGAACTCGCCCCCAGCTCACAGTACTTGAAGTCGGCGGAGGTTACGGAAGATTAACGGAAGCTGTCTTCAATGTCTTTGGACCGAAGCAGGTCAAGTACGTCATGATCGATTCGGTTCCCCTATCTCTTTTCTACGCCGAGACCTATCTCTCAAATAATCTGCCAAACATTTCGGTCGGATCGTACTACAAGGGGGATCCTTTCGATCTTGAAAAATTCGATATCTACATCATCCCGACGTGGCATTTCGAGAAGCTAAACCGCTATGAATACGATCTGGGAGTGAATATTGAAAGTTTGCAAGAGATGGATCAGCCTAAAGTCGATTATTATCTGGGACTCTTCGACAAGGTCGTTAAAAAGGATGGTCTGATTTATATCTCGAATTCTCACGATTATATTTTCAAAGGGGAATGGAATTATCCTAAAAACTGGAATTGCCTCTTTAGGGACAACTCTCCACGATCGTGGACCAATGACCATCCGGCTGAGATTTTCGTCAAAGACCACTCTGTCGAAGCGCCGGCGAGAAACCGTCTTCTTCAGTTTGCCCATGAAAAGCATGTTGAGACGTTCGAGGATCTGACGGCCAAACTCGCCGACCTTTTGAAGAAGTATGAGGAATTGGTTTTTGAAGTGCCGAACGATCTGCTTCTTCTGCGTTTTCCGACGTCCCAACTCATTCAAGTCCTCAAAAATCGCGTACGTCGAAGATTCGGAATGAAGATGAAACAGGCCCAACTTCCGCGCCTTCAGCCTAACAATGCATAGGGATTTTGGCGAAAGTCGTCACGTCCCAGTATCCTGGCTCTTGGACAGCAAGTAACGATATCGATTTACGTGAATTTTCAGAATGCGGCTTTGTGCCTGAAAAACCAATCGAAGATCACCCCAAAGAAACTTAAGGTCTTCTATGATCGAACCCCTTTGGGTCCGGTCAGATCGGGTTCGGATGTATTTGATAGGAAGATAGAGGGCCAACAGCCACATGTTTGCTGCCCGGGCTAGTCTACCCGCAAGTTTCGCGGGTTTTTGGACACTCTTAGGAAGTCGGCTAATTTCTTTGAAGGTTCCCACACTCAATCGTTTAAAAGAGGCGTTTCGGAATTCTGAATCATGGATAAGAAAATCTTCGGCGAGTTGTTCGGAAACGAAGGTGATATTTTCAGGACAGGCTGCAGCGGGGAGGCCCCCTAGAACCGTACTGACCCGATTAGCGAAAGTATGTTTGCTGCGAACTTCCGCCAGAGCGGCGGTTCGCATCCGCTCGGCTACTTTCTGATTATTCAAAACCTGGTCCACCTGTTCTCGCGCTTCACGGGGGGAGGAATAGGATAAAAACATCTTCCCTTCCTCAAAGAGCTCTCCCAATTCACTGTGACGATCGGTAATAAGAGGCGTCCCGGTTGCAAGGATATCAAAGATTCGAATCGGAAAGCCTGTTTGGGCTTGATGATTTGCAATACTAATAGCCGTTCGAGAGTGACGATAAAGATTAGCCAGCGCCTTGGGACTGACAATTGGAGTCACCGAGAATCGTTTGAAAAGCTCAGTTGAAGCAAACAGGGAAAAGCCGGACCAGGTACGGGTGCCATAAATCCGCAGGTCAAGATCCGCTAACTGCCGAAGAATCTGAATGCGGCGACTGGAAGAGATAAAATCATCGACCAGCGTCCTCCACTGATCCACGGCCATCCCCTCATTCGGGAGACGGGACCTTAGATAAGTAGGGAGCCCCTCATCGTATTTTTCCGCATAGCTTTCAAAAAGGTTCAAAACCACAGCCTTTTGTTCGTCGGTCTGAATCAGATCGTTAAACATACGGGAGAGCAATGTGGGATCCCAAAGAGTCCCGACGAAAGAGACGTCGCACATATCGGAACTAGGGATGGAATCATCGGGGTAGAATTGTCTTTCACTTGTGCAGAAGGGAAGATAAGCCGTGTCGACGCTAATGCCTTCCGCGGCAGAGAAAGCCTTCATCCAATCCAATTGATACTTGGTGGCACAGAAAACCTTCTCCCCAGTCTTAAATTGCCTAAGATTTTTTTCAAAACGATTGGGATTATCGATATACCAGCTAGCGATTGGGCATTCTAATTGGAGAAGGATTTCCCGGTTGAGTCCGGATCGGTTCAGAGAAAAAACAAAATCTGGTCGGAAACTTTTGAGGGCGCTAAGGACGTGCGTTTCGTCATTGCGAGTCTTGAAGCTGCCTTGCCCATCCATATAGTCGTTTGACTGGATCAGTATTACGGCCGAGCATCGTCGACAGAATTCTTTAAGGAGTTCGACCCGAAAAGGTTCTAACACCTTTCCAGATTCCAAATAGTTATCGGTAAATAAAGCGACCTTCACTGTGCTTATGACTTACTCTATTTCGACGGCAAAATATACTCTTCGGATCTCAATTGGGCACTCCGTAGAAAATGGATGTAAGATGCTGAATTAGTTAATTTATCATTACTATGATTAAGGGCGGCTAGGTACCTGCTTTCAGATTTTCCTTTTTTACGTTAAAGTACTATTCACCTTTTATTCATAGAACCATTTATCAGGAAAAAAAATGCTCAGAAGAATTCTGCCCTTGTCTCTTTTTGTCATCTCAACCGCAATCGTAGCGCATCCCAACATGGCTCCGCCCGAGATATCGAAAGATTTTCAGGCGATGAAGCAATTGGTTGGGACTTGGGAAGGAACAATGCTCGAAGGTAAAAAGGAGGTTCCGGCTACGGTGGTCTATGAACTGACATCGGCGGGAACGGCCATTACCGAAAAACTGGGACCTGGAACTCCCCATGAAATGATTTCCGTCTACTACCAAGAGGGGAAGACCATCGAAATGACCCACTACTGCGCCTCGGGTAACCATCCGCGCATGACCCTAAAAAAGAACACCGGAACGGTAATGGAGTTTGAAATGACGGGCACCTCGGGCCTCACGTCCGCCATGGAGCCACATATGCATGCGCTCACGTTGACCTTGTCGGATCCCAACACGCTCAAACAGGAATGGGTCAGTTTCGACAAAGGGAAGAAAAACATGACCGCCGTATTTTCATTTAAGCGGAAAATATAAAAGAGAGAGAGAAGTTTTCGTTACTCAGATAATCAACTTCTCCGCCTCACGGAAATTTTTACGGAACGGGAAAGGACACCGTAAGGGGAGTTGTCTCTGACGTTTTACCGAAAAGAAGCTCACTGCGTTTCACTTCGTCCATCAGAGTCCTAGTTCCTGAAACTTTCCCTTCCTTGGAAAAGGCCAATTCTGGGCAATCCATCGGTTCCATTCCCAACGACTCCAGGTTTTGCAAAAGGGCGTGGAATACTTTGATCCATTGCACGCTGGCTTCGGTATTGGGTAATCGGATATCGAGATCGTACATGGAATGGTCTATGCCATTAGCGATCACCGCAGTTCCTATAGTTCCCTTAAAATGAATTCCTAGAGCGTTGGCACGTCCGGTCGCTACACGCATGTAGTTCCACAACCTGACCAGACCATCTGGAAGAAAAAAATGGATTCTAAGGGAGAGATGGTTGGGATGCGATTCTAGGAAATAGTGGTGTTTTTCTTCGTGAATCCCGACCCAATGCTTGACGGTACCAAGCTTTGTTTTCACGTAGGGGGCTCGTCCGGGGCGATCTTTCAATTCCCATTCGTCGTGCCCTTGTTCGGCCAAAGACCGCAGATATTCCCAATGGGGTCGAAGAAATTTGTGGTGATAATAGACTTGAAAGAGACCCGAACTAATTCGCTCGTAGTGAAAATGCGTTAATAGGCTTGACCAAACTTTAGCCCGGGAATCGTACACAATGGGATCAAAGTAGACCCAATCCGGAACAGCCTGCTCAACCCTCTGATAGACACCGAGCCAACCGGGGGCGAAGCGGACGGCGTTGGCACATTCGCTCCCCGGCAATGGGGTCGTGACGGCCAACTCAGCGCCATTGCTAGCGAATATTGTCGAACAGAAAAGAAACACAACGGTCGCAAGCCGTCGCAAAGATATACCCACCCTCATAGTCCAATCCCTCGTTTAACTCGGCGTATCACATTGAGAGAGTAGACTCAACCACAGTAGAGGTGTGTAAGAAGTTGTCCTGAAGTTACAAGAGTTAAGCGGCTTTTTTTACTACGATTCGATTGCGACCAGATTCTTTGGCCTCATAGAGGTTTTCGTCAGCGAATCGGATGAGATCTTCTAAAGTTTCGAAGTTTTTCCCTTCCAGGGTGGCTACCCCGATGCTGACCGTGACTTGGAGGATCTTGCCTCGGTATACGATACGTTCATTTTCGATCGATTTTCTAAGGCGCTCGGCGATAACCATCGCCATCTCTCCGTGGACATTGCGCAGAATAATAGCGAACTCTTCCCCGCCATAGCGAGCCGCGACGTTTTCCAAACGAAGATTTTTCATCAAGTACTGTCCGACCGACTTTAGTACGAGATCTCCCGCCATATGGCCGTGGTTATCGTTAACCGCCTTGAAATGGTCAATGTCGATCATTAGCAGACTCAGCGGCTGAGTATTGCGGCGGCTAAAGCTAAACTCCTTATTGAGTGCATCGATGAAATATTTTTTGTTATAGAGCTGCGTCAGCGAATCCATATTCGCCGCTCGGAACAGATTCTGCTGATAATTCTGATCAACCGCGTCTTGAAACTCAAACTTGAAATACATTCTCGTACCGATCAGGATTTTGTCGCCATCCAGCAGCGCCTGCTCGGTCACTTTCTTGCCGTTCACGAAGATTCCGTTGGTGCTTCCAAGATCCTTAATGACGACGTCGCTGCCATTGCACGTGATTTGTGCATGAGCGCGCGAGATATGGGGATCATCCAAGACGATTTGACACGTGGCATCTCTCCCTAGCGTCACGGTCTTTCCCGTCAAATTAAACATTTGACCGGTCTCACGTCCCGAAATTTGGATTAGATAAGGTTCATAGGCTACGGCACGGTCAGCGATTTCGACCTTTTCCGTGATGATTACCGTCTTCTCTCTAATTTCGCCGTCGTCCTTGTCAGACACTTTGGTTCCTCGGTTACAGATAGTAATGGTGTGGCCTAAGTCTTATCGGAACATGCCAAGAGCGGCTTGATAGCAAGATCAATAATATGGTTTAGCGATTTTCAGAATGCGATCCAGGAGCTTAACGCGATATGACATATCAGAATTCTATTGCGTGGGGGGGAGGCGTATGGCAATTTTAGAACCTGATCCGCGGATAGACATTCGAGAAAACGTGTGGAATCTTAAGCTTTCACGTTTTTGTCGATGGGGATCTGAATTTGGGGTGGAACTCTATCAAAGTACATCTTCTGGGGTGATATATGGCGGCTGAGCCGACGTTAAAAGAGCTACTCGAATGCATGATTAGGGCGCTGGTAGATCTACCGAACGAAGTCAGAATTTCCGAAATTATAGGTGAGCAGACCACCGTTTTCGAACTGGTGGTGGCTAAAGAAGATTTGGGCAAAGTGATCGGAAAACAGGGGAAGACGGCAAAATCGTTGAGGACTATTTTGACGGCCGCTTCTACCAAGTTGCGTAAACGCTCTGTCTTAGAAATTATCGAATAGTTCTTTAAGGACGTCCCCTCCGATCCCAGTGTTTTAAGGTCGATATGATTTCCACGCGCGAATACTTCAAAAGCACGATCGGCAGAAAAACCTTGGTCGGTTTCACCGGCCTGGCTATCAGTCTTTTTGCCCTCGTTCATATGTTAGAGAATCTGCTTCTTCTGGCAGGGCCTGAAGCCTACAATCGTTACACCTCTACTTTGGCAAACAATCATCTGTTGGTCTATCCAGCTGAGGTGGGCCTGGTTCTTGTTTTTTCAATTCACATGCTGGTGGCCTTTCAACTCTTCTTCTCGGGGAGGATTTCTAAGCCCAGCGGAAGGTACTTTGAACAGGGAAGTGAGAAAGGGTCCAGCTTCGCGGCCCGAACGATGATTCTCTCGGGCTCCCTACTCTTGGTCTTTCTCGTGCTGCATCTGATTACTTTTAAGTGGGGCGCCTACTACTCAGTGACTTATGATGGGGTAGAGATGAGAGATCTCTACCGCTTGGTCATGGAAAAACTTAGCGAGCCCCTCTATGCCGGATGGTATGTGCTTTCGCTGGTCGTGCTGATGCTGCATCTTAGTCATGGGTTCAAATCGGCGTTTCAATCTCTTGGCATTATGAGCAGTCTCAATCCCCGGCTAAGAAAGATAGGTTGGGGTTTTGCGATTGTCGTAACGGGTGGGTACCTCATTCATCCGCTCGTTTTCTTTTTTACCGGAGGTGGAACGCCATGACGACTCCTCCTGACCAGGGCGCGTCCTCTAAATTGGATAGCCAAGTCCCTAGTGGTCCTATCGAAAAAAAATGGGATCTGCGCAAATTTGAAAATAAGTTGGTCAATCCAGCGAATCGTAGAAAGCACAGCGTAATCGTAGTGGGTACGGGTCTTGCGGGAGCCGCGGCCGCTGCCACCTTGGCGGAACAGGGATATCACGTAAAAGTATTTACCTATCATGAGAGTCCCCGGCGCGCTCATTCGATTGCGGCCCAAGGGGGAATTAATGCCGCAAAAAATTACCCGAACGATGGCGATTCCGTCTTTCGTCTTTTCTACGACACCGTCAAAGGCGGTGACTTTCGTTCGCGAGAGGCGAACGTCTATCGTTTGGCGCAAGTCTCAGTAAATATCATCGACCAATGTGTGGCTCAAGGGGTTCCTTTCGCTAGAGAGTACGGGGGAACCTTAACCAATCGCTCATTTGGCGGAGCCCAGGTATCCAGAACTTTCTACGCCCGAGGACAGACGGGACAACAGCTTCTACTGGGGGCGTACAGCAGCCTGATGCGCCAGTGGGGCGAAAAGTCTATTGAGCTCTATCCTCGGCACGAGATGTTAGATCTTGTGGTTTCCGACGGAAGAGCGCGTGGAATAGTCACACGAAACTTGGTGAATGGTGAGCTTAACTCTTACTCAGCCGATGCGGTGATCCTAGCCACCGGAGGCTATGGGAATGTGTTTTACCTATCGACGAGTGCCAAACAGTCCAACGCATCGGCGATCTGGCGGGCCCATAAAAGAGGGGCTTTTTTCGCGAATCCTTGTTTTACCCAAATTCATCCGACTTGCATTCCAGTAACGGGCGATCACCAGTCCAAACTCACTTTGATGTCCGAGTCGCTAAGAAACGACGGTCGTGTGTGGGTTCCCAAGAAGTCGGGCGACGAACGACGCCCCTCGGAAATTCCTGACTCCGAGAGAGACTATTACTTGGAACGTATCTATCCAAGTTACGGAAATCTCTCTCCGAGAGACATCGCCTCTAGAGCGGCCAAGCGAATGTGCGACGAAGGTAAGGGGGTGGGTACCACCAAGCTTGCCGTCTATCTCGATTTTCGCGACGCTATCCAGCGCCAAGGTATAGAGACGATTCGAGAAAAATACGGAAATCTCTTTCAGATGTATGAAAGAATTACTGGGGAAAATCCGTACGAAGTTCCTATGAGAATCTTCCCGGCCGTTCACTATACGATGGGCGGCCTGTGGGTAGATTACAATTTAATGAGCACCATTCCTGGCCTATTCGTTTTGGGAGAGGCAAATTTCTCTGATCACGGTGCCAATCGTCTAGGTGCCTCGGCGTTGATGCAGGGTTTGGCAGATGGGTATTTTATTGGTTCCTATTCGATAGGGAACTATCTCGGGGGTACCAAATTGGCGCCCGTTTCCGTCGAGTCTGAGGTGTTTCGAACGGTTGCCGGGGAGAGTAAAGCTCTCATCGAACGACTTCGAGGCATCAAGGGCAACCGCACGGTGGATGATTTCCATAAACAATTGGGTCACGTGCTCTGGGAATATTGTGGAATGGCTCGCAATGAAGCAGGCCTAAAGAAGGCAATCGGGATGATCCGAGAGATCCGAAATGAGTATTGGCAAAATCTTCGCATTCCGGGCGACATCCAATCGCTAAACCAGGAGCTCGAGAAAGCGGGTCGGGTAGCTGATTTTATGGAGTTGGGTGAGCTCATGTGCGTAGACGCTCTGGACAGGCGAGAGTCTTGCGGCGCTCACTTTAGGGAAGAATTTCAAACCCCGGATGGTGAGGCGCTTCGAGACGACACCAACTATTCTTACGCCGCCGCATGGGAGTTCATGGGCACCGATAAGGCGTCGCGGCTGCACAAGGAGCCACTCAAGTTCGAAAATATTCATTTAGCTCAGCGGAGTTATAAATGAAGCCATGGAAGGAGACGTCATGCGCTTCCAACTGAAAATTTGGCGTCAGAAGGGAACGAATCAGCCAGGAAATTTCGTCGACTATCCGATAGAGAATATTTCATCGGACATGTCGTTCTTGGAGATGCTGGACGTTCTCAATCAAGACTTAATCAAAAAGAATCAGGAACCGGTCGAATTCGATCACGATTGTCGTGAAGGAATCTGTGGTTCCTGCGCTTTAATGATCAACGGCAATGCCCATGGGCCCGATCGCGGCACGGCCACCTGTCAACTGCACATGCGTCGCTTTAAGGACGGACAGAGAATTGTCATTGAACCATGGCGGGCTAAACCTTTCCCGATCCTAAAAGATCTATCAACGGATAGGCGCGCGTTCGATCGAATAATGGCGGCCGGAGGATTTGTTTCTATCAACACCGGCAATGCGATTGAAGCTAACGCGCAATTGGTCGGGAAAGATACCGCGGAAAGTGCCATGGACTCCGCCCAGTGCATCGGGTGCGGCGCCTGTGTTGCCGCGTGCAAGAATGCTTCCGCGATGCTTTTTGTCGGCGCCAAGGTGACACACCTGGCTTTGCTTCCTCAAGGGCAACCCGAGCGACACCGACGTGTAGCCGAGATGGTTAAGACGATGGACGCCGAAGGTTTTGGCGCCTGCTCGAATACCGGAAGCTGCGAGGCGGCTTGTCCCAAAGAGATACGCTTGAGTAATATCGCCATGCTCAATAGAGAGCTTGCCAAAAGCGATCTGTCGAGCGGTCTATAGTGCTACTAAGTTGAATATGTCTCAATGAACTCCTCTACCGTGCCTTTCCGCGTACCTGTGATGGATGCCCTCAGAGGGGCGGCCATAGTATCGGTTCTCTTCTATCACTTCGGTTGGTTTCCCTATGGGCATCTGGGGGTTGATCTTTTTTTTGTCATCTCTGGGTTTTTGGTGAGTCGCGTCTTTATTGATGCGATTTGTGCCGGCACAAAATTTAGTCTGCGGGAGTTTTTCCTGCGCCGAGCCTCGAAAATTTTGCCGTCGTACTATTTTTTTCTCCTGGTGGGGACGGTAGTTGGTCTGAAATATTTTGCTCAATTCGATCCCATCCAACCCTTTTCTTGGAGCCAATGGCCCTCCCAGATCTTCTTTTACTCAAACTATCGTGGAACCGAGTTTTGGATCTATGCGCATCTCTGGTCCGTATGTGTGGAAGAGCACTTTTACTGTTTGCTGCCCGTAGCCTTACTCATTGTCAGAAGTGAAATCCGAGATTCAAGAGTGGTTTTAGTCACGGCAGTTTGGTTTATCCTCGCGGGATGGAGTCTTCGAGAGTTGAGCTTTCTTATCGGGTTTGAGGGGTCGGCGGCGACTCACAATCACTTGGATACCTTCGCCTACGGAATTATTCTCTCTTACTGCTATCGGGCTGATTACTTCACGGCAATGAAAGCAATGCCCCGTTGGGGCCTGTTCGTTTTGGGTCTTTTGGTCGTGGGCCTCTCTGTGATTTTAGACGCTTCGGGCCGCTATCCTCACTTTAGTCTGGTCTGCTTTCATTCGCTTGCCGCTTTAGGGTTCACTTTGTTGGCGGCATCACTTATTGGCATGGGGGCCGGTTGCCCGCGCGTGCTCAGTTTTTTTGCCGTATACAGTTACAACCTATACCTTTGGCACCCGATGCTAGCAAAACCGATTCAGCGGTTTTGGGGGACAGGGTTCGTCCCTGGCTTAGCTTACGTTTCACTCAGTACCGGAGTTGCGGTAGTGGTGACTAGACTGCTTGAGCGACCATGCTTGGAATGGATGCGACGAAAGCGAAAGGCGGGACTTCTTAAGATCTCACTTGCGGCTGACAGAGTCACTTAGTCGCTTACGGCGCGATGGAAAAATCATTCATCTTAACGATGCCCTGCGAGATATAGTAAACGTTGTTATTACCGTCGATTTGGATGGAGTTCATGCCGTCAGCCGCCGGGGAGTCGGAGCTTTCGATCGTTCCATTCGGATGAACTCTACGATAGTGGCCGAAGTAGACTCCGTTACGGCTATCGTCTTTCCATGGAATGATGTAGTCGCTACCGATAGTGGTAATGCGAACATGGACCCCACTGACTCCATCCGATGAGGCCGAGCCGGTGGAGCCGAGATAGAGATTACCGACATAGGACGAGTCGGCGTTAAAAAAGTTTGCGTACCATCGATCTCCTCCAATTCCCTGTTGGACGATGACAAACTGTCCGGAGTCGTTCATTCCCACGAAGTGAGAATCCTCATTGGCACTGTTTGAGGAGTTAGGGACTACGGTCTGCTGACCACTCCAAGATCCATTGGCATTGAACCGCCGGAACTCCAGATAGTTGCTATGATAACCCTGACAGGTTGCGACCCCGGCACCCGTACTTTTATTAAGGGCGATTCCGCCAGAGATGTAGCAGGCTCCGTCGTTGACCAGTCCACCGCTCATATCGGTTACCGTTCCGTTGGTGGTGACGAGATAGGTGTTAAATCCCCAATTATTGTAACTCGACCAGGAGACTGCGGCCGTGCCGCTATCACTGATATCAAAACTGGGCGAATAGCCGTTGTTACTCGACGCCCAAGTCTTAAGGCCGCTGGTGCTGTTGCCCGAGCGGTCGTAGATGGCAAGCTTTACGTCATATCCGTAGTACATCAAGATTGCCGAATGTCCGCTGACTCGGGAGCGAGCTAAATAGACGGTCGGTAGTGCGCCAAGTGAAGCGACCGAAACGGTATTAACCAACGCATGCGAGGTATCGAAGAATTGGGCCGTTACCACGTAGGGGGCAGTCGCACTAACGGAAACCGTGCTGAAAGCCCCGTCATTAGATACCCCGAAATCCTTAGCGGTGGTGAGGCCGGCAGCGCCGGTTCCGGTCAAAGCCAAAGGGGCGGTATTGGTAGCCGTTCCGTCGTTGTAGGTAATCGTCCAATTATTGCTACTCAGGACTAGGCTGATGGGAGTGAACCGAACGACCACCGTGCAACTGTTTCCGGCGACGAGAGAGCTGGAGCAAGTTCCGCCTTGGCCTGGATAGCTTCCGCCCTTGAAGGCAAAAGGGCCGTCGGTTGTGCCAATGGAAATAGAATTCGCCGTTGCATTTCTCTGGTTAGTAATCACGATGGTTTGGTCGGAAAAACTGTTTAGCAACAGACTTCCAAAATCATTCACCTGAGCGACTAGCAGGGCCGAAGCGACGCTTGTGCCGGATAAATTCTCACTCAGGGTCTGCATACCGGCACCATTGTCGTAATAAAGAAGAGAGTTTGCCGAATCGCTGGTTCCCGATAGTGGAGCGTAGGTATAGGTCACCGTGCATGTTCCCAAGGAGGGCAGGGAAGATGGGCAATTGTTCGTCTGCGAGAAAGCTCCACCGATCCCTCCGAAGTAAATAGAATTGGCGGTGGCGGCACCACTGTTAGTGACCGTCACTGCGGTACTTGAAGGATGGTTCGTTTTGACATTTGAGAACACTAGAGGACTAGAGAAGGAGAGAACGGCCGGGGCAAAACCTCGCCCTTGCAGGGTATGCGCTACGGTTTGGAGTTGGCCATTTTGAACGACGTTATACAGCAATTGCAAGCTCCCCGAGTAGTTGGATACGGCCTGAGGGTTAAAGGCCAAGTAAAGGGTGCACGTAGCGCTCCTAGCTAATCTTACCTTCGTCGAACACGTTCCTGCTGAACCGGGAAATCCACCCGGGAAGGAGAACACGCCGGTGAAATTGCTGCTGGCCGAAAAACCAACGGTAGCGGTTCCATTATTTTTCACGGAGAGCGCAAAAAAGGAGATGCCACCAGCCGCGGTATCAGAAAAAACCGAGGTCTCTCCCCCAGGAATGGTTAGCCCACCACCCACACTCTTACCCACTCCAGCCAAAGTGGCACCGGCGTTTCTCACTTGCATTCCGTCGTTAAACGAGACGTTTAGGCTTTCTGAATAGTCGGTGCCGGCATTTGGAGAAAAAGCCGCCACGATGATGCAATTTTTCTTGGGGCCGAGCTGGGTGGAGCAAGTGCCTCCTGTGCCAGGAAAGGTCCCTCCTTTGAATCCAAAGGGTCCGGAAAATGTTGCCCCCACCGACGTAGCGGGGCTGCCACCGGAGTTGGTAATCGCAACATTAACGGAGCTGGGAGTGCCTACTTCGGTGAGCGGAAAATTATAGTTAACCGCGCCTATGTTGATGTTGGCAGCCGCCGCGCCCGTTCCAGAAAGATTGACGGATAACGTCTGGGTGTATTGACCATCAAAATAACTAATTTTTGCCGTCGCAGAGTTCGCCCCGGCAGCGGAGGGAGCGAACGTGTAGACTAACTTACAACTTGAAGAAGCGGCTAAAGAAACACCGCACGTACCGCCCGTTCCAGGAAATGATCCCCCTTTGAACTGAATAACTCCGGAAAGCGCAGGAGATCCTTCAGCAAGGAGGGTCGCACCCATCGTTTTGTTCGTATTGGTGAGAGTGACGCTGGCATCTTGGGTTAGACCCAGTTGGGTGGCTCCAAAAAAGGTCACAGATGTCGGGGCTTGAACCACCGCCACGGCGCCAGTCCCTGAGAGGGTAATAAAGGCCTGTTGGGTGAGCGCACCGTCGTTATAGATAATGCCGATATTGCCGGACACCAGACCTGAGGCAACGGGAGAAAAGGTGAGCGAAAGGGAACAGGTGGAGTTTCCACTCAGACTGTTTCCACAGGTCCCTCCGGTGCCTGGATACGAACCGCCGGTATAGGAAAACTGACTCGTCATTCCCCCTGGCGTTAGCGTGGTCGCCGCTGTCGGGGACGAATTGGAAAGTGTCAGCGTGATATTCTTACTAGTTCCGACTCCCACGATTCCGGCGGACACGGCCGACCTTCCAAGATTCAGGGTAGCTGGGATACCTATTCCCGAAAGCCCTCGGTTGAAGCTAACCGTCGATGTTCCGTTCCCATACATAAAAGACAAAGTTGCGGAAAGCGCACGAGCCGAGGCGGGAGCAAAGGTCAGTACGATGGAGCAGGTGGATTTTTTTGCTAGTTGATCGGTACAAGTTCCTCCGACTCCCGGAAAGGTGCCTCCTTTGTACTGAAACTCCGAGGTGGCATTAGAATTTTGGCTGAGCGAAGTGGCCGCCGTCGTGGTTGAACTATTTGTCAAAACTAAAGAGAGATCTAGTGATCCGCCTAATGCGGTGGAACCAAATCGCAAGGGATTGGAGCCCGACAGACTTAGTGTCGCGGGCCCTGCGATTACGTTGGTCGCCAAAGTTAGAGCGAAAAGAAGGGAAATATATCGATAGCGCACAAATACCTCTTACGTACTACTTTTTGAACTCGAGGTTGATGAGACTTAATCTAGGTAGAATAGCCTAATAGTCTCCGGAAATTATGGTCTTTGCCGCTTACAAAGGTCTTTTCACATTCTTTATGGGGCAGAGGGGGTAAATAGTCTTTTTCGTGAAGGAATTACTTTGTGGGGCGGCGGTGCTCTAATCGACTGATTGTGCTTGAAGGATGCCGCCAAAGCCAAATGGATTACAGATCAAACTCGGTGCCAATTCCTAAGAAAAGATAGCCTGCCGTAACTCGCAATTTCATTCCGCCCGAGACTCGGTAGCTGAGGCCCAAAGCAAAATCGGGATCAATATTACTCAAGAGGGGGCTGACAAACTTAAAGCCGCCGTCCGTGGTCGGCCTAGAGTCGTAGCCAAACCATTTTACCTGAAGACCGACGGCTGCCTCCCACTCCCACTTCTGCCCTGCCGGGAAGACGGCGCGAAATCGAATCGGGGTTTGGAGGTAGATATGATTAAAGCTCGTGGAAGGTTGAAGCAGCACGAGCGACGAATACATGAACGATGGCCCGGTCTCTAAACAGGCAGTCCCCTCCCAAGGCAAATCGAACAGCGGGATTGAAATCGCGGCCCACATTCCATACGCCTGAAAGCGACCGTCAAAGGTATTTTGATGAACCAAAGGTGTCTCGGCCAGAATAGAAAGGGAATAGGGGTGGGAATCTGTTTTAGTCTGCGGCGCGGGGGGCTCGTGAGAGGGCCGTTCTTTTGGGGGGACGACGGCCTCGTCGTTGACTCCGTCCTGAGAAAGAGGGTGGACGTGTTTTGGCCTAAGTACGGGGGGCTCAGGGGCCGACTCCTCAACTTTGTATTTGGGCCGCAGCATCGGTGTTTCATCGTTCAGAGCTAGGCCTGGTCTCGACAGAACAAAGCCGGATAAGGCTCCCAAAAAGACTAGCTTGCGAAGGTGACGCGAAAGGATAATCATATCTCCGGAAATTGCTGGTGAATTCATTTTACGGGCACGGGCTTAGACTGGCAATGTTTGGCCCTGAGGACTAAAGGATACTTTATGCAGATCGAAACGACCAAAGAGATGGTATCTAGCGTTTATGCGACAATGGCCGAGCGAGTGGAAAAGGTTCGTGGCCGCCTGAACCGAAAGTTCACGCTGGCGGAAAAAGTTTTGTTCGGTCACCTGGATGACCCCGAGGGGCAGGAGTTAAAGGCGGGAGAGAGCATCCTGGCCTTAAGGCCGGATCGTGTCGCGATGCAGGATGCGACCGCGCAGATGGCACTGCTTCAATTTTTAAGTTCCGGAAAGAGTCAAACGGCGGTTCCGACGACGGTTCATTGTGACCATCTCATCCGAGCCCATTCCGGGGCGAACAACGACATGAAAACGGCTCTCGACGAGAATCGAGAGGTTTATGATTTCTTGAAAGATGCTTCCGCTCGGTCCGGAATCGGTTTCTGGCAGCCAGGTTCGGGCATTATTCATCAAGTGGTCCTAGAGAATTACGGTTTCCCCGGTGGGCTAATGATAGGGACCGATTCGCATACTCCGAATGCGGGAGGCCTAGGTATGTTAGCCATCGGTGTCGGCGGCGCCGATGCGGTGGATGCGATGGCAGGCTTTGCTTGGGAAGTGAAGTATCCGAAACTTATCGGGGTGCATCTTAAGGGGGAGATGAGTGGATGGACATCACCCAAAGACATTATCTGCTATTTGTGCGGTGTGCTAACGACGAAAGGCGGGACAAATCGCATCATCGAGTATTTCGGGCCTGGCGCCAGGACGATTAGCTGTACCGGCAAAGGTACCATTACCAATATGGGCGCTGAACTAGGGGCTACCACCTCCGTGTTTCCGTTTGATGACAAAATGGACGCATACCTGAGGGCGACCAAGCGAGCGGATGTCGCCGATGTTGCCAAGAAACACCGTGACCTCTTGCAAGCGGATCCCGAAGTGGAAAAAGATCCGGCTAAGTACTTCGATCAAATCGTTGAGATCGATCTGTCTAAACTGGAACCGCAAGTCGTAGGCCCTGGTTCACCGGACGTGGCTAGGCCTGTATCTCAGCTTAAGAAAGATGTCAGCGCCAAGGGTTGGCCGGCCAATCTCTCCGCTGCCCTCGTGGGGAGCTGCACGAATTCCTCTTACGAAGACATCTCACGCGCGGTTGATATCGCAAACCAGGCGGCAAAGCATGGCATGAAAATGCCCATTCCCTTTATGGTCAGTCCGGGCTCAGATCAAATCTATAAGACCATCCAACGAGACGGGCAATTGACTGCGTTGGAAGCTATCGGCGGAACTGTTTTGGCGAATGCCTGTGGCCCTTGTATCGGACAATGGAAGCGCGATGACTTTAAGAAAGGTCAGTCAAATTCTATCTTAAGTTCGTTTAACCGAAACTTTCCGGCTCGAAATGATGGAAACCCGGAGACTCTATCTTTCATCGGAAGTCCCGAGACGGTCATCGCTATCGGATTGTCTGGAACGTTGTCGTTTAACCCTCTCTCTGACGAGCTCACAGGGGGCGATGGGAGAAAATTCCGCTTAGAGCCTCCTCGTAAGGCGCCGGAGTTGCCAGCGAAGGGATTTGTGGAGTCGCTGGCGGGTTACGTTGCTCCTCCGCCGAATGGTGAGAAGATTGCCGTGAACGTGGCCCCGGACAGCAAACGCCTTCAGTTACTTGCCCCTTTTTCCGCTTGGGATGGGAAGGATTTTCTCAAACTTCCCCTTCTGCTAAAAGTAAAAGGAAAGTGTACGACCGATCACATTAGCCCTGCCGGCCCGTGGCTTAGGTTCCGGGGACACTTGGATAACATCAGCGATAATATGTTTACGGGCGCTATCAACGCCTTCAGTGGCGAAGCGGGAAAGGGAACTAACCTGGAAACTGGGGAAAAGGGACTACCCGTTCCGGCTCTGGCTCGTACTTACAAGGCGAAGGGGCTTCGGTGGGTAGTGGTCGGAGACGAAAATTATGGCGAGGGAAGCAGCCGAGAACATGCGGCGATGTCTCCCCGGTTCTTGGGAGCCGCGGCGATCATTACCAAGAGCTTTGCGCGCATCCATGAAACGAATCTTAAGAAGCAGGGAATTCTTCCTCTGACATTTGCGAACTCCGCCGACTATGACAAGGTCCAAGAGTTTGATCACGTGAGCTTGTTGGATCTAAAAGATATCGCTCCTAACCGCGAGATCACAGCAGTGCTAATTCACAAAGACGGAAAAGAGGATCGACTTTCGTTGAAGCACACTCTGACGTCAGAGCAGGTGAAGTGGTTTAAGGCCGGGTCGGCGTTGAATCTCATGGCGGGTCGGAAATAATCATTCCTGCTTAGTGCTTGAGTTTTCGTTCTTTAGTGAATCAGGGCCAAAGCGTAAGTAAAATTCCTTCTTTCTCGATGGCGACTATGCGTCATTAAGTCCTTCCGACTTAGGTGACGATAACGTTATTGGAGTGATCTCACGTTCTGAACGCGAGGTTCGGTTTGTAACTAACGTTTTCATTCCTCGCGTTGTCGTTTTATTATTAGGGCTATCACGGGGGGATACTAATGAAAGCCATACACGTTGCGTTACTTTTCGTAGGCATCACGTTGTTCACCGGGGTCGCCAACGCTGTTTCCGTCGACTCCTATGTCAACGCCCGCGCACTGCGGCGTCAGTATAGCTATCTCTACCAAATGGATGTTCAGACACAGAGCGACGGTTCCCTAAAATTCGATAAGGCGAGGCTCTTTCATAAAAACGGCATCAATGTGCTCTCTCTCAAAGGCGATGCTTTCGAGATGGCGTTTCAGGATGCGACGCTTCTAAAAGATCAGATAGTCAACGGAAGTGCTCTCATTCAGACAAGCCAGATCATTCCCAACGCGATCCAAAACAATTACGGCGAAAACCCGCTGATCGCCCGGGTGATCAAGCGCTATATCGACAAGCACATCGGTCAAGAGATCGTAGATGCTTGGTATCAGAACCGCCCCGACCAGATGATTCAGTTCGTAGGCCAGGCGTTCGCGATTAGTGAAGCCTCTGGTCTTTCCGTCGATCAGATCTTCGACGCCTTTATCGCCCCTGACGCTTACATGGTCCTTGCCCAGATGAGTTCACAAGGGCAATTGCCGGGCTCGTACAAGAACCTCGCTGGTAACTGCTCGTCGTTTTCGGCCTGGGGAGATTACACGCCAGACAAACAATTGATCATGGGAAGGAATCTCGATTTCCCGATCACGGGGGCGTTTGACCGGTATCCGACCGTTATCTATTTCGAGCCCACCCCTGACTTGGGTCAAAAAATAATGAGTGTCACCTCGAGTGGGGCGCATCTTCCTTCGCTGACCGGGCTCAACGAATCGGGGATCTATCTTGCCGCTCACACGTTGCCGACGACTAATGTGAACGTAGAAGGAGGTTTGGTCTTTTCGACAGTGATGCAGGTTTTACTGAAAGCTCATACCTTTGACGAAGCGGTTGCGATCTTTCGCGCGAATCCCCTTCCGGTTTCTGGATGGATCTATGACCTTATCAGCACCAAAGAGATCAGGGTCGCGAGTGTTGAGTTAAATAACAGCACCATTGCGATTAGAGAATCGACCGGCGGATTTCATATCCAAACCAACCACGGTTTTGATCCCAATATAGTGAAGCAGACGTTGTTCGTGAATCATAATGTGGATGAGGACTCTCATGCACGTTACGATCGTGTCGCTCAGTTGATCGAGCAGAATCACGGGACCATAGATAAATTTACGATCGCAAAGATATTGGGAGATCAGTTTGATCCCTATCTCAAAGCGGAAAGAGGAGTGGGAAATACCGTTGCGGTTCATGAAACGGTAAGTAGCGTAATTACGATTCCTAAGGACAAACAGGTTTATGTGGCGATTGGCGCGGCACCCGTGTCCCGAAATTCTTATCAGTCCTTTCCGTTTCCAGAGACGTTCGATCCCAACACGTTTCTCTCCCTGCCGTCGGCGGTAATCGACGTCAACACGTTTGCGACAGATTACCAAGGCATGGCTAAGGCCGAGTCCATTTTTATTCAGGCCAAAGAGGCTTTCGAATATTCCAATGATTCGGAAAAGGCCTTTCAACTGATGCAACAAGTGGTCTCGATCGACCCGACTAATCCGCACTATTACTTTGTGTTGGGAATTTTGGGGCTTCGTACGGGGTATGATGACGTTGCGGAAACGGCTTTGGCCAATGTGCTAACCGTGCCCCATTCGATCCACTTCGAGGCGTTAGCCCATTTCTATTTGGGTAAGATGGCCGGGTCGGAAGGTGATAGTGATACCGCACTAAAGCACTTCACCCAGGCGCTCGCGCTCAAGCCGTTGGATGAGAAATTGGCGGCGGCTATCAATCAGGCCAAGGACGATGTGTCTCGTTCGGGCTACACCAAGATCGTTCCCAAGAAACTCTACATCATGTTCCAACAAGGGGACATGGAGAACTATTAGTCGCTGACGGTTCTTAGATCGATAGAAGCACTCTGACTTGCCATTGCGCCTGGGTTTGGCGACGATCTACGCATCATGCGAATCGCACTGCTCACCGCCGATGTGGGCAATTCAATGCCTAACGTGGGTGACTTCTTTATTACTCGTTCCATCGAGCAGATGCTGTCTCGTCATGAGCTCTTTCGCGTGCCGATGCATGAGGCTCCCACGTCGGAGCGACTCAATTCTCTGCGCGCCTCTGATGCACTGGTAGTCTGCGGGTCCAACATTGTCGGTGCTGGGGGAACGATTCGCATGGCTTACCGGCCCGAGCACTTCTCTTTTATTGGAAGGCCCACGATTCCCCTTGGGTTGGGGTCTCAGGCCGACTTAGGAAGACTGGTGACCCTTGATGACAGCGGCCGGGACCTGCTTCGGTGTTGGTTTGAAAGTTCGGGTGTGATCTCAGTCCGCGATACCCTGACCTTGGAAATTGTGAACCGGGTTCTAGGGGAGAGGGCGTCTCGTCTAACCGGTTGTCCTAGTTTGAGCTTAAAGGTCTCAACCTTGTCGTCTCCGGAACGGAGGGGGATATACTGTCCCGGCCCTTTTCACTTTCGATCCACTGAACTTGATCGGAAACGGTACCTCCGGGTTTCCCATGAATTGTATGCAAGATCCGTCAAGGAAGCGCCTACCTTGTTCTTGGCGCAGCAGCCCAGTGATTTTGAATTCGAGCCGGCACCTAGTACCCATTCTTTTCATTCTGCTAATGCACCTGCATTTCATTTAAGAGCGATCGCCTCGGCAAGTTTCGTGCTTAGCTTTCGGATCCATCCCTGCTTAGTAGCGGTGTCTCACGGGATACCCTCGTTTCTAGTCGCCTTGGACGAGCGTACGAAATCGCTCGCCCAATCGTTGGGAATTCCCTTTTGTGAATTTAAAGAGACTCCCTCGTCCGAGGCCATTTGGGAAAAATTCCAATGCGCGCTTTTCGACTATCCTTGGGTCCGAATCGATGAAAATCGAGGGCAGTTAGTGGCCCAAATGCAGCATCACTTGGAGGAGAAGGGGCTCTTACGATCTCCCTCATCGGTTAGGGCAGTAAATACCAACCGAAAGATCCTTCGAATCGCTTGCATCGGGGATGCTATTTTTCTTCCCTCTCTTTTGGGGTTGGTGCAAAACCTCTTAGATCTTCATTCGGGGCCTATCGAATGCCATTGCTTAGCCCTTGATGCGGAAGTGAAAACTCGTCTGGAGACCCAGTATCCCTTAGTTCGCTTTCATTTTTATACTTTGCAAGATCTCTGGACGCCTTGGGAATTGGAACGCATTACCGTAAGAAGTACGGCCGAGAAAGCTTATACGTCTAAACCTAGACTACTAAAACGGGTATTGGGGTTTTGCCAAGCGCGAGTCCTCTTTGTGGATGCGGATGTCTATTTCTACTCATCCCCGGATGAGTGGTGCGATGGCTTAGAAAACCACTCCGTTTTGCTATTTCCGCATCACCACGACCAAGAGAAAAACGTAATGGAACATGGGATCTTCAACACTGGCCTGTTGGGAGTTGCTCCTGGGGCCGATGCTTTTCTGGATTGGTGGTCCACCCTCTGTCTCCACCGCTGCGACGCGAAGGGGCCGACATTTTACGAGCAGGGATTTCTGGATACCGCACCCTCTAAATTCGATTCGGTGGGCATCTATCCAGGTGACCAACACAATGCGGGACCATGGAATGTGAATACTCTGGGGACGCACCTATCTCGGTACGAACCGTGGGTGATGCAAAATGGACGAAGTCAAAGAATTTTGAGCTATCACGCGGCGGAGCATGATCGGCAAGGACTTTTTGAGACCAAATTCTGTTGGGACCAGCTGGTGACGTTTTTTTCTCCTTTGCGACGATTAGATGACAATGCTCTGCTTTTTCAAAATGTCTGTTTGCAGCAGCGCAATTACTGGCGGGCCCTCTCCCGAGCGGTCTTTTTATTTGAAACCCTTCATTATCGCTGGGGGTTGTCTTGGGCGAAATTATCGCCTCACTGGGTAAGATTCCTGGTGAGTGGGTGGGGGCGGCGTCCCTCCGCTGGAATCGCCAGGATATACGGTTGGGCACGAGCATCCCGACGAAAGCTCGCCCGTAGCCGGAGATCTTTTCTCGAGCTGTCACCTAGCCAACCTTAATTGGACACATTAGGATACTTGCATGAATAAGCCTCTATCGTTACCCAAAGCCTGGACCGACCACGACCGAAAAAATACGAACCTACCTGTGGAGCCATCGTGCGATTGGTTGGCCCCAGACCGTTCTTAGCCTCATTTTTGTCGCCCTGCTTATCTTTCGGGGTTTCGGCGAATCGATTGAAGTTCTCGTCAGTGAGAAAGTTGGGGCGGGCTATCTGAGCTGGCTCGTCTACTTTGGGGCTTTGGCCGGATTTTGGAAGGTGGTGACGTTGCCTTTCTCTCTGGCACATTTTCGAGTTGAGAAGCACTTCAAACTTTCCAAGCAGAGTTTCGGGTCATGGATAGCCGACCAGGGTAAAGGCATTGTGTTAGGGGCGGTTCTCGGGGCGATGGCATTAGGTTTGGTCTACGTGTCGGTGCTTTTTTTCCCTTTGGGTTGGTGGGTGGTGTGTGCCAGTTTACTTATCCTGTTTTCTATCGTGTTGGCACAACTCACCCCAATCCTCTTAATTCCCCTATTTTTTAAATTAAAGCCGATGGAAGAGGGCACGTTAAAGGCACGTTTGCTGGCCCTATGCGAACGTTTCGGAATTGACGTGAAAGAGGTTTTTCATATCGGACTTGGAGAAAAGACGGAAAAGGGAAATGCCGCTTTCCTGGGTTTGGGCAGAACCAAACGCATCGTCATCGGTGATACCTTGTACGAGAAATTTCCGGCGGAAGAGGTTGAGGCGGTCTTCGCTCACGAGTTGGGTCACCAAGTCCATAACGATTTGTGGAAAGGAATCGGTGTCAGCTCATTCATTCTCTATCTGTGCTTTGGACTTGCGAACTTTGCTATGGTCCAAACTATCGGGCATTCCCCATTGGCCGGTTCGCCATATCAGATGTTTCTCTTCTTCACCGTCTTGAGTGTGATCCAGATGCCATTTAATGTGTTCCAAGCTGCCTACTCCAGGGCCCGGGAGTGGGCCGCCGATGGATTCGCCCAGATCCGCATTGGCCAGGGGAGTGAGTTAGCGTCAGCTTTAGAACGACTCACTTATCAAAATCACGGTCAGTTTAAACCCAATGCTATCCTTGAATTTCTGAGCTTCTCGCATCCAGCCCCCTGGCGCCGCATTACGACGCTACGAAATTCGCCTCCCGCTTGATAATTACCGCTTCCAAAGGGACATCGCAAAGTCATGTGTCCTATTGTGGTGCGCCCAACAAAGCGTCGTAAGGTTTTCCAAGTCATGGGTGCCACCTTCGGATAGCCGCCGAATGTGGTGAGTCGCGCGACTGGTAAGTGTCGTTAGACTAGTTGGACAAACCTGGCTGCTGGTCCGGCTTGGTAGGCATCGGTGCGTATGGGATCGATGGGATCGTAAGTCCGGCGAGTGAGATGGCTTCGTCTACGCTTTTTAGGAAGTAAAACGTCAGTTGAGATTTTACGTCTGGGGAGATGTCGATGAGATCTCCTCGATTGTGTTCGGGAAGGGCTACAATTTTTATTCCGGCGCGATGGGCGGCTAGGACTTTTTCTTTAACTCCGCCGACGGGTAGTATGGTCCCGCGCAAAGTTATCTCTCCCGTAGTTGCCAACTGTGTCGGGACAGGTTTGCCGTGGACACATGACGCTAATGCCGTATAGAGGGCCACGCCGGCCGACGGGCCATCTTTAGGAATGGCTCCGGAGGGGACATGAATATGGAAGTCGCTCTTGTCGAAGCGAATGGAAAGAGAGTGCCCCCAGGTGGCCCTCAAGAGACTTAGTGCAATTTGGGCCGACTCTTTCATGATGTCTCCCAGTTGACCAGTGAGAATGAGGTTTCCTTTCCCTTCTAAACGAGTGACTTCAATTTTTAAAATTTCTCCGCCAACGGGTGTCCAGGCCAACGCGGTGGCCACACCGGGTTGCCTACAGTCGTCTATTTTTTCGGTGAAAAACTTGCGGGGCCCTAACGTAATTTCGACGCTATCTTCGCAAAGTTCGACTTTGGTTGGCCTGGGGTCCTGCGCTAATTTTTCCGCTACGCCGCGAAATAGGTGGGCAAGCTCTCTGGTCAGATTTCTTACGCCCGCTTCTCTAGTATATTCGTCAATGACCCTGGCCACGACTTCTCGGGAAAGGGTAATCTCCGACGCCTGGATGCCGTGATCTTCGAGCAGCTTTGGAACGAGATGAGTCATCGCTATCTCTAACTTTTCGGCTCTTGAGTAGCTGCTCATGTCGATGATTTCCATTCGATCTCTTAGCGCAGCTGGGATATTGTCCAGCACGTTGGCGGTAAGAATGAAAAAGACTCGAGAGAGGTCGAAGGAAACATCCAAATAATGATCGACGAACGTATGATTCTGTTCAGGGTCCAAGACTTCAAGCAAAGCGGATGCAGGGTCTCCTCGAAAATCATGTCCAATCTTGTCGATCTCATCCAGCAGCATCAGGGGATCTCTGACGCCACATCGTTTAATACTTTGGATGACTCTGCCGGGCATGGCCCCGATGTAGGTTCGGCGATGACCCCGAATCTCGGCTTCGTCGTGGACGCCTCCAAGGCTTGCGCGAATAAATTTGCGCCCTAATGCTTTGGCAATCGACTTGGCGAGGCTCGTCTTTCCCACGCCTGGTGGGCCTAGGAGACAGAGAATGGGACCCTTCAAATCTTTCTTCAATTTGTTGACGGCTAGAAATTGAAGCACGCGTGTTTTTACTTTCTGGATCCCAAAATGGTCGGCGTCGAGTACCTGACGGGCGGCGGTTAGATCGATCTTTTGTGTTTCCAACCCGGAGTCTTTTCTCCAAGGAAGGGAGGCGAGCCAGTCGAGATAAGTACGGATCACGTGGTATTCGGGAGACGCGCGTTGAACCACCGCCAGTCGAGAGAGTTCCTCCTTAGCTACTTTCATCGCTTCGGTGGGGAGACCGGCCTTCTCAATTTTTCGTCGGAGGTCCCCACTTTGCGGCGATTCTTCTCCTAACTCCTCGTGAATGGTTTTAAGCTGCTCACGCAGTAAGTGATCTCGCTGGTCTTTGGAAAGCCGCTCCATCATTTTCGATTGCATTTCACTTTGTAGAAGTAGTCTTTCCTTTTCTTTGACCATCTGCTCTAAAAGCGTTTTTAGGCGTTTCTCGAGATCATTGGATTCGAGGAGCTCCTGCTTGGTGGAGAGGGGAAGATTAACGATAGTACAACAGAGATCGGCCACCTGTCCGGGAATGTCTTGCGGATGTGATTCAGTAGGTTGTTGCTATGGACCCGGTCACCAAAATTGAACTCCCCACACTGCTACCGGTACTGCCGGTTCGCAATACGGTACTTTTCCCGAACGCCGCGGTACCTTTGGTCGTTGGCAGGCCAAAGAGCATTGAAGCCATCTTGAAAGCCCAGCAAGCCTCGGGGTTATGTCTGGTGCTGGCCCAAAAAGATGGGGAGCAGGAAGACCCCAGCCATCACGACCTTTATCACATTGGCGTCGTCTGCC
>Ga0206963_10102_pt1 | contig 28760 bp, 31 predicted proteins | sample Alteio_BWOrgHeat_28_FD_152958 | JGI IMG/M metagenome (GOLD analysis project Ga0206963, IMG submission 152958) | Enriched cells from forest soil in Barre Woods Harvard Forest LTER site, Petersham, Massachusetts, United States -... | ecosystem: Environmental > Terrestrial > Soil > Temperate forest >... | reverse complement strand
GACGTCATGAATAAAGTGACGGCTCTTGCCTCAGAAAAAAACATTCTAAAACTCCAGATCCCTGAATCAAAATAGTCCAAAGGTGACTCTTTCGATTTCGAGGTACTTACTTACGGCCATGCTTTGCTAAGCGGTCGGAGGTAAGTGGACCACTGCATGCTTCAGGAGTTCCGCTCTTAAAAATTGTTTCACTTGGAAAATGCCCCCCAATGGGTAAGTTGCCCCCCCATCTATCGCCCGAAGTGGCGGAGCATGGCCTCAATCACGCGTTTGGTCCCCTTAGAAAGGTGACTTTTGTGGACTAGATAAATTACCGGCAGCTTTCCCGGCGGTAGCAAAGGGTGTCCCGGGGAATTGACGTTCGGAGTAAACGGAGCCCTGGTAAGGAGTTTCTGCTCGTTCAGCAAAAAATAGTCCCATTGTACGGTTCCAATCCCCAAGCCGAGCAAGAGACTCGTCTTGAAGTCGTGCATGCCCTCCGTGACGATTGATACCTGCCCCGAAAACATTCCTATGCCGGGATACTTTCCGTCGATCCAAGTTTCATTTCTTAAGTCGTCCATGCTCTTGGCGCGGGCGATGTGGGCATATTTTTCGCTGAGGCCTACCACATAAAACGGATCGTCTTGGATCGGATGGTAGGTCAAGCCTTTGGAAATATCGGTGGAGGTAAAAAAGGCGAAGTCGACTTCGCCAGAATCAACGGCCGCGTGACATTGAAAAGTATCGGCCAAATAGAGTTTGTAAGGCGGCAACCCCTTATGGCTCTGGAGATAAGGATAAAGGCGAAGACGAAAGAAGTGTTCCTGACAGCCGATGCGCAATGCAGGAACCGTGGGTTGGGCGAGTGCTCGTTTGATCCTCTCTACGGCTTCACCGCGGAACGACTTGAATTCATCGACGAGCGCTCTTCCCGCGGCGGTTAAGACCACTCCCTTTCGGCTCCGTTCGAAAAGTTTAGCGCCGACCTGTTCTTCGAGCAATTGGATGGCGTGGCTCAGAGCGGGCTGAGTCACGCCGAGATAGTGGGCGGCCTCTCTCATCGAAGTGAAGTCGGAAGCCCGTAGGAAGTACTCGAACTGCCTTGAGAAAACCGCGAATTCCATATGATAAATTTAATTTATCTAATTCAATAAATATATATGAATTTATCTTTCACACGCAGAACGCTATAACGCACTGCCTCGTAAACAATTTATATGGAGAACCCATGAGTGACAGACTAGTGGCGTTGATAATCTCGTTAATCAGCATAACGGGGGGTGTGAAGAGCTACGCCGTCCGTGACTACATTAGTCACGCCTATCGGGCCCAGCTAGACGAATGTGCAAGTCGCATAGAAGCCGCGAGAAAACAATCCTGGGGGCCAATGGTCGCTTTTTCCTTTCTCCCTGAGCTTTCCTCTTACCCCATCAGACAATGGGTGGATGGGAACCTAAATTCTGCCTATCGAGGACGGAATGAGTTACTGCTCTACGGATTGTCCAAAAATCTGGACGGGCAGTACGTCGCGGTGACGGACCACCTGGCCAACCTGATCGCCTGGGGTAAAGTAGAAAAGACGATTTGGTCACCGGAGGATCAGCAAAATATTGTTCTGAGGTTTGATCGGGAAGACGAAATCAGAGGGAAGAAGAAGGAGCGAAAGAAGGATCCTAAGTGGGCGCAGGGGCTAGTGTTGAGGACGCCGAATGGAAAGAGGACCTGGGTTTCACTCTCGCGCTGGAGCCATGACGCCATCGCGGACCACATCCAAATGAACCGGGTATTCGAATGGGCAGGAAATGGAATTCCCAATAGTCCGACCCCACTGGGAAACTGCTTAGAGAAAGGAGTTTGCGCCCTTCTAGAGGAGAACGACGAAGCCCATGGGGGACCGCCTCACCCGATCTATTCGAACCAGATTGAGCTTGCGATTGCGACGGGGAGCGAGGAGATCCAAGATCGCAATCACAATCGGCTTCCTATCAACCTTTGCTTGCCCAACGGTCCCGGCGGCTACACCTTTCAAGCGAGGGCCATCGAGACGATGACGGATGCGATTCACAATAAACCGAACACCCTGGCGATTCCGAAGGGATCGAATTTTGAAATCATCGGCGTCGAAAAAAGGGATCGATCCACAGAAAAACATTGGCTCGTAGCGATTACCCTGGACCTCTCTTCCCCATTGGAGATCAGCCGAGCAGAAATGGTGAGATCCTATCCTAAGGGAGCCCAAATTCAGGTTTTCGTATCCATTCCTATTGAAGCGATCGAATCGCTTAGCCTCCAGCCATTACCGAAAATGGGAGTGAGTTGGTAGAGAGAGACTCCGCCAATCTCCTTCATAAAGCCGGATCTGAACTCGTGCGCCGACTAATCAGCTCACTGAAGACGGACATTCATGGTCTGGCCTTTCTTGCTGAGATCGGAAAGCTTCAGCTCCCGTTTGACCTTGCGAGTATAGGGGACATCGCGCACCATCCAATAAGCTTCGGCATTGAAAAGATAGCTAACCTCGGTTGGTAATTGGTAATGGAAGGTCTCGCCAGCTTTTGTGATCGGGAACCAATCGCCTTGCGCCCAGTTGGTGTACGCACAGATAGTAACATAAACCGTCTCGTCCAAAACCTTACCGACCTCGATGGGATCTTTCACCAGACAGCCCATCATAATCATGGCGTTCAAACGCCCCTGAAGCTCTAAGCTATCCGGAAGTCGTTCGGCGGTTATAGTCGTTCCCCCACGCGTAAACATTTCGAGCTTTATGGGGTTGAGCTCTCGAACGATCGTTTCGTTCGTCGCGAGATTTTTGATAATCAGGTTGGCCGAATAGGCCTCTACCGAGGCGCTATTAATTCCGTAGCCGGTCGTCTCGTATCGTCGGCACTCCCCTGGATCGTCGGGACTCGTTCCAGGTCGAGCCCATTCGATACAACGAAGACGGGGATAGAACGAGAAGTTCTTGCTCTCGACTTTGGGAGCGAGAGATTTTATTTCGATGGAGAGCGCCAACACTGACGCCGAATCTTTACTCCGAGTGATCTTCATCTCGGCCTGCTGATCGGGAGCGTCGCTAGTGGTGATTCCGATATACATAGTCTCTTGTGCCACTAGGATCGCGGGCTCTAACCCCAGCCCTAAGGTAAGTATTGCAATCAAGAAAAATGGCTTATTCATTCGCTCTCCTTAATAAACCGATGTGATGGGGCCTATGTCTATCAGGGGGATCGGGGAGTCAAGCGAATAGGAGCCGAGAAATTTCAGAAATGGAGGGAAGGGCTAGCTTGCGCGGCTGCCGGAATCATGGGCGTCCCCTTCTCATCTTTGGCTCAGTATCCGTCCACTTTTGAGAAAGCTCGCAGAACTTAAGATTACCCTGCGACTCGTTGTAATTAATGATTTTCATTGGTGTTTAGTAAGTCACCTCGGATTATCACGCTCTCAAGAATGGACGTTTTTTGCGCCTCCACGACGTTGGCATGCCTTGCAATAAGTATCGTATAAGCGGCATCGATCCCATTTTCGTCCGCGAAGAAAAGGAAGTTTTATGAGCCCTAATAATCGCGCCATTGCCTACGATTTTCACGGTGATACTCCATTCACCGTTCCCTTTGCTCAGATCAAGCCGAAAGATATTCACATCTATCTCGATCTTGATACCAAGGTCGGTAAGAAAACTTGCGGTCAAAACTGTAGCCATTGCTGGTTCGTCAACTACGAGAAGGCGTACAACAAAGTCTTTGCCATGGAAGAGGGCCTTCGGATCAAGGAGACTCTAGAGAGAGAAGGGTACAAAGTTTTTGCCCGCTATACGGATAGTTTTGCCTACAAGGGGGACTTTATGCGTCTTTTCGGGCCGGCGCATAACCGAAGTTTTCACCAGGAGGCCGAACACAAACCAACCGATACCATGCATAAAGGCGACGCCTGGACCAGTGGCCGACCATTATTGGATGGCAACTACGTCGAGCTGCTCGATCTAGCGCGTGAGAGCGGCTATGGCACTATCTCGATCACGTTTCACGGCCTGCTCGATGAGAATCTTAAGTTGCTGGATGAAAAGCGTTACCCGCTCCACGGTGTGTTCAGCGGAGCAGATACGGAAAAGGTGGTGAAACGCATTTTCGACTACAACGCCCGCATCGGTGAGCAGCCGCCAGCATTTCGCGTGAATATTGGCGTGACCATAGGCAAACACAATCACTCACGCGAGTCTCTGGTGCGCTATGCGCATTACTTCAATGCGATGGGGGTGGATACCGTTCGCTTTAACAACTTCACCGATCACGGAAGGCGTCATCCAGAGTTGCAAATGAACCGAGTGGAGATAGAACAGGTTTACCGTGACATCAAGTGGCTTCACAATAACGTTGCGCTCAACTTTCAGCTCGCGGTCAGCGAAGATTTCGGCACTTACGGAGTGGAAGTGATGGAATTTCCGAGTACCGTCGGGTGGTGCCAAGCCGGGCGACAGCTCTTTACGGTAATTCCGACCGAAGAGAAGGTCGTGAAAGAAACCGCTGATGAGCGGCACGAGAAAATTGGCGACATCGTTGCCTGCGTCAATATCTTCGAACCCTATCTGGGAAAACTTCTTCGTAAGATCAATACGACCGATCAAAGCACGACCTACGAACTCGAATTCGATCACCAGGCGATAGACGACTTTAGTGACAAACGTGTTCGCGGTGTCTACAAAAATGGTTGTTTTGCAAGAGAACTTCTAGAGGAGAAACCTGCAGAGTTAACTCAAGCCGCGATCGCTGCGATCTCACTTCGCGACCGCGCCTCTGCCCCGGGGGTGACCGTATGAGCCGAAAATCGGTACTCATCTTCGCAAAAACGGCGTACTCGAAGACTCCCTATGATCAATGGCTGGCCGGCACGGATATCGATCCTATCATTTTGACGACGGACGAGTTTGCCGCGGGATATGGCCACATGCCACGGGTGGAAGGGTTCACTAACTACGACCGAAATCTACTAGTCGCAAAGCGCGCACTGGCTATCGGCCGCGAAACCTCTCTGATTGCGGTTTTCGCCCGAGCTGAAGCGGATATTCTCCGCGCCGCCGAATTGCGGGAACTGCTGAACTTACCTGGACAAAAGTCTGCCAGTGCACGGGCGTTTCGCAATAAAGTGTTCATGAAAGACCATTTGAGGAAGGCCGGTGTGCTTCTCCCTCATTATAAGGCCCTGGACTCTGGATACACTGCAATCCAATTCATTGAGAAGCACGGCTATCCGGTTGTCATCAAGCCCTGTGCGGAATCAGGATCTTCGGGAGTTCACATCATTCGCAATGAGGCAGACCTTGATGGCTATCTGGCCGAGCCCACTCTGGGCGAAATGGAGATAGAGACCTTTGTTGATGAGCAGATGTATCATGTTGATGGCCTGATTCTAAACGGAGAACTCGTTTTCATTCATCCGTTTCAGTACCTCACTCACTGCCTCGCCTATCGGAACAACGAATATAATGGCACCTATACGCTTTCGCCCTCCAACCCAAATTACGATCCTCTGGTGGGCGCAACTCGAAAGGTCCTCGCCGCTTTACCTACGCCTAAACACATGGCCTTTCACTCGGAATTCTGGGTCACGAAAGACCGGAAAATTATTTTCTGCGAAATTGCGAGTCGTACCGGGGGCGGTATGATTAGCTCCACCATTCATTACAGTTTTGGCCTTAACGTCGACAAAGAGTGGCTGTATGCCGAATGCGGTTTGCCTCGTACTTTCCAAGAGCTTACTTTTCGACCGTCGGGAGGGGTCATTATCCCTCCGCAGAAGGGAACACTCGATTTTCTTCCCACCGGCAATGAACCCAATTTTATCCGAGAGACTCAGATAACCGGTAAAACCGGTCAACAGTTTCACGGGGGAGTGAAGTCCGGTCTTTTTTTGGCGGGCTATGTCGTCGCCGGCACTTCAGAAGATGAGGTGGTTCAGCATATGTCAGCTACTGCGGAATGGTTTGAAAAGGAGTCGAAATGGTCAGCTTAGTAGGTCCATTAGTTTCGGTAAGCTGGCTTGCGGCCAATCTCACCCTGCCAAATCTCGTAATCCTTGACGCCAGCCTTCGTAAGGACAGTGGTGGAGTGGTTCAGATTGTAGGCACGCGTGTTTTTGATATCGACGGCAAGTTTTCCGATAGCCAAACCGCAATTCCACACATGCTTCCCACGGCTGAAAATTTCCAAAGCGGAGTGCGCGAGTTGGGCGTCAACCAGGACAGCCTTATTGTTGTCTATGATCGAGTGGGTATTTACTCTAGCCCTCGAGCCCGATGGATGTTTCAAGCCATGGGGCACCAACGAGTCGCTGTGCTAGACGGAGGACTGCCTGCCTGGATCAAAGCAGGGCTTCCCGTTGAGAACCTCGTTCACCACGAGATGCCTCCGGGAAATTTTGTCGCTAAGCCTTGTGCGGCGTTAGTGAGCGGAGTTGAGCTAGTTGAAATGGCACTCCGCGACCCGCGCTTTGTCGTGATCGACGCGCGTTCTCGAGGACGTTTTCTGGGGCATGAACCGGAACCTCGTGCGGCCCTTCGCTCAGGCCACATGCCCAATGCTCTGAATTTGCCCTTCACCTCGGTACTCAGAAACGGCCATATGCGTCCTGTCGAAGAGCTCGCTCCTCTATTCACGTCGAGCGCACCCCGAAAAATGATCTTCAGCTGCGGCTCAGGCGTCACGGCCTGCATCGTCGCGCTGGCGGCTGAAATGGCGGGCTATACCGATCTTAGTGTCTATGACGGATCGTGGAGCGAGTGGGGTTTGCCCTCAGAACTTCCCGTGGTGAAGGAGTCTTCTCAGTGAGATTCCGGGTGACCGAAAAGCTACGCTTCTTCGCCTCTCTTCCGATAAGCCTTCAATCGCTTTTGGTAAGCTCTTTTGTCGTGGCCTTCGGAAGTTTCATGGTGACACCATTTCTGGCGGTTTTTCTAAAAAATAGCATCGGCATGGGAATGCATTCGGTAGGAATTCTTGTGGCCGTGGCGACGTTCGTACAGTTTGGAGGGGGCATTATCGGTGGTATCGTTGCCGAGAGGTGGGGGCTTAAAATTTCTATGGTGGGTGCGTTGAGTTACCGAACGCTCGGATTCCTGCTCTTAGCCGCTGCTCCCTCATTTCCCCTCGTAACGATTCCCGCCGTACTGCTGGTAGCCGCCGGCTCCGCTTTGTACTTGCCGGCCAATCGTGCCTACATCGTTTCCGGCGTCTCTGGGGACGTAAAGCCGCTCTTTCTTTCCCTAAGTAACGCGGCATTAAATGCCGGCATGGCGCTCGGTCCGCTGGTGGCGGCCATTGTCATCGATAGTAATCCAGGATTGCTTTTAGTAGGCGTTGCGTTGCTGTTCGCGGTTCTTACGCTCGTTCATCAAGTGACTTTACCTACGTCCGCGAAGAGTGAGGCCCCGAAAAGTGGGGTCACTCTGCGGGAACTTCCCCTGGCTCTACGACGGGCGGGGAGTGCCACGTTTTTTAGTACGTATATCTTCTACGTGTATTTCTTTTTTCAGAGTTTCATGGGCCTCTATGCTTCTAGCGTTGCCAATCTACGGGTATTCAGTTGGGGTATGCTTCTTAACTTCACGATGATGTTTTTCCTACAGCCTTGGCTATCTCGCCACATTGCCGGGGCCAATTACCGTAGGCTTCTGGTCGGCGCCTTTTCTTTGATGGGGATTGGTATGGCGACTATGGCGCTGGAAAGCACTATTGCCCTGCTACTGGGAATTGCGATCATGACAATGGGGCAACTCTTTCTGTTCTTGCGTGCGGATCTCGAGGTCCTTGGCAGACTGCCTGAGACACCGGCTATCGCCTTCGGGATACAGCGACTGGCCGCCGGAGTGGGAGGACTTTTTAGCGGAATTGTTGGTGGCTGGGCGTTTGACTATTTTAAGAGCGGAGATTCCCTGGGGACTTTCTGGATCTTCGTCGCCAGTCAGTGCCTGCTCGGCGTAGTCTTTAGTCTTCTTTTCGCGCAACCGGAACCCTCCGGCGCTCCGGAGGTCCAGCCATGTTAGGACCCGATCGAACAGAGGTCTCAAAGAATATTTCCTTGGACACCAAGCTCGTACACGTAGGCAGCAGACCGGCGGAGCAACAGGGTTTTGTCAATCCACCTCTCTACCGAGGTTCTACCGCCCTGTACACCACGGTGGCCGAGATGAAAGAGTCGACGTCAAACTCCTTGCGAAAAAAAATTCCCGCGTATGGTCGCTTTGGAACACCCACCTCCCGCGCTTTCGAAGAAGCCATGACGGAGCTCGAAGGCGGCTTCGATGCCATAAGCACCGGATCGGGTCTTGCCGCGATCACAACCGCGATTCTAGCCTTTGTGGAGTCGGGAGATCATATACTTGTTACCGATTCTGTCTATCAGCCGACTCGAAATTTTTGTGAATCCCTCGGACGGATGGGTATTGAGACAGAGTATTACGATCCTGGTATCGGAGCCGCCATTGTGGCGAAATTTCGCCCGAACACTCGTTTCGTTTTCCTAGAGTCTCCCGGATCTAATACTTTCGAGGTGCAAGACGTGCCGGCGATCGCTCGAGCCTGCCAAACCGCAGGTATTTTGACGTTGATCGATAATACTTGGGCGACTCCACTTTTCTTCCGCCCGTTGCTATACGGGGTGGATGTGGTGGTTCATTCGGCCACAAAGTATATCACTGGCCATTCCGATAGCTTTCTAGGCGTGATCGTTGCGAACGAAAAGACATTCGGCCCATTGCGAAGTAGTGCGATTCGCATGGGGCAATCGGCGGGGGCCGACGATACCTACTTTGGATTGAGGGGCTTAAGAACCCTTGCCACACGCCTGCACCAACACGAGCGCCAGGCGCTTTCCTTAGCCGAATGGCTCGGGGATCGACCGGAAGTAGGTAGCGTCCTTCATCCGGCGCTTCCCGAGCATCCCGGACACGCGCTATGGAAAAGAGACTTTACCGGGTCCACAGGCCTCTTCGGTGTGTCACTAAAGCCTAAGTATGAAATGTCGAACGTCCATTCCATGGTGGAGGGGTTGAATCTTTTCGGACTGGGCCATGGTTGGGGTGGGTTTGAAAGCCTGATTGTGCCCGTCGAATCACATCGCTTTCTCCGCGAAGGCCCTCTCTTGCGCATACACGTTGGACTGGAAAATATCGATGATCTTAAGGCAGATCTCCTCCAGGGCCTTAACTCTCTCTCTTAGTTGACGCACCACCTATTACGAGTGATGCCCCAGAACACTAAAGAGACAGACTCCCAGACCTAAAAGGAATGCGAATAGTCGTTTGAATTTTTCTGAGTCATTGCGATGCAATTCAGGAAGAAGATCGCAGGCACCGATGTACAAGAACGTTCCCGCGGAGATCGCAAGAAGCGCCCCCGCCGCATTGTGAAGCTTTTCTTGCTGCAAGATCAAATACGCCAAAATACATCCGAGCGGTACGGACGCCGCGACACCGAGTACGAACCCTAATATCTGGCGATTCGTTTTCTTCGCCAATCTTAAAATAGATGTCAGAGCGAATCCCGCAGGCGCCTTATGAGAGAGAATTCCAATCAACACGAGTGGCGCTAACTCGGGGACTAAGAAGCTCGAGGCCAGGGCAAACCCTTCGATAATGCCGTGGATGGTAAGGCCGGCAAAGGCGGCGATGCCGATAGTATGGTAATCGCAGTGGGCTTCATCGCAGGCGTGGACCATGACAAAGCGTTCAAGGACCAAGAGGATCAAAAACCCGAACAAGAACCAAATGCCAAAAACATGGGGCAGCATCTCCGCCGCTTCAGGAATCATGTGCAAGAACGCGATCCCCAATAAGAGACCGGCGCCAAGGCTTACGAAAAGTTTGAGTTTATCGTCGCTCGCGTTGGGCATCAGAAGAGGGGCCACCCCTCCTGCGGTTGCGGTAAGAAATACTAAGGATGTGTAGAGGACAAAAGTTCCATTCATTTAGCTGCCGCCGTACGCAATAGGCCTTCCAGCGCGGAGATTCGCGTGGTGAGGGAGTCCGAGCCGAAGAAAACGCGGGCTAGGGGGTCGGCCGTAGCGGGCGCCAAGATAAAAAGATGGCGAAGACTAAAAGACGTCTGGAAGGGAATGCGTTCTTGCAAAGCCTCCATACGACGATAGGCTTCGGCAAACGGGTGAGGATTTCGACTTAGCTTGACCGCCTTAAGGTCGATGCTACTCGGATCTCTTGCCATCTTTAGCACTAGGGCCGGAAATAGGGTGAGCGGGTAGAGTAGCGTCTGTCGCAACAGGACCCGAAACGAATAGAATTTGCGGCTCGACCCTAAAGAGTGGTGCCGGTTACGTAACGCGATGCGCTCTATCACCGATAGAAACTGGCTCAGCCAAGAGTCACAATAGACATCCCCCTGCCAAAGATAGGTTAGTTGTCGACACACCAGTGTGGATAACTGTTCTCGGCTAAGGGAATCGAGCGCGCCACGAGTGAACACTAGATAGGCGTCGCGTTTAGAAAAACCGAAGATGGCGGCATTGAGAGCGGGAGTTTCGATGATCCCCAAGTGAGGCGGGGGAATTCCCAATCGTCGACTGTACTCGGCAGTAATGGCGAACAGAGCGGGCGCTTCGGCTCGGGTGAGTCGCTTCATACGTAGTCGACTGGCAATTCGCTCGCTCCCCCGAAATCCGATGAGCAGCAAGAATACCGCCGCGAGTGCCGGGCCGATCATTAAGCCGGTGGTTCCCCACAAAAGGGTGAGGGGAAAAGTGAAAAATAGACCGACGTAGGCAGCAAAAAGCAGCCAGTGCATTAGGGCTTTGAAACTCATGAGATCGTCTTTCCCAGCGTTGACTTCGGATTCCTTATTACGCATTCTAGCTGGGTTTTCAAGCAATGGGGAGCCAGGAAAGAAGAAACGATGGATGCGAAATGCGTGAAACTCTGACGAAATCTCCGGATCAACTTGGATCTGTCGACCTTTCTGCGACCATCGAACTGACTCCCCCGAAGATTACGCAGGCGGCAGTAGACTCCTTTCGCAATGCCACCCGATCCACTCATTCCGCCGAGATTCCAAAGACTTTTGTGACATTGTACCGTCGGGGCGAGTTTGATTGGTTGGGGCGTCTTAACGTCGATTTCAAGAATCTTTTGCACGCCGAGCAGGAGTATGACTACCGTGATTTGCTTCAAGTGGGAGACCAGCCCGTGGTGAGAACTCGCGTGGTCGATCTCAAAGAGCGCAAGAGCCTGACGATTCTCACGTTACATAGCGACATTTTGGTGGGTGAGAAGATTAAAGTGGTTTCGACGACGACGTTTATGATCCGCAATCCGCGCCCCGAGGGGGATGCGTGAAGTGGGCGGAAGGACAGACTTTAGTCCCCTTAGCCAAACCCGCGATTACGCGAGCTCAGTTGTCAGAGTACGCGGAAGCCTCGGGTGATCATAACCCCATTCATCTGGACGAGGCGTTTGCCAAAGAGGCGGGGTTTCCTTCAGTCATCGTGCATGGAATGCTTTCGATGGCCTTTCTTGCAGACTTTCTGTCGGCCCGATTTCCTGACACCAATTTTCAAGTTCAGCGCCTGAAGACGCGTTTTAGAAAAGTGACATTTCCCGGCGACGAGCTCGTCTGTGAAGGAAAAGTTAAGAAAATCAATAGCGACGGCAGTCTGGTCATCTCTGCCTGGACCCAGAATCAAAGAGGCGAGTTAAGTTGCGAGGCCGAGGCCGATATTCTTCCCCGTTAGCGTCTTGAATTAATTGACACAATGTGCTATAAAGCGACTCTCTAATACACACGAGGAGTCTCTGATGAACGTCGACCACCGCTCCTATCTGAAGTTGATCCCGGGCGGCAAAGAACTTCCGCCAGAATGGCAAGGGCCTATCACTCGCTTGGGACTTGAGCGTCGCGTTCGGCCCGTGTCCAATCGAATTCTGTTTTTTGTGATCGCTTCCAAGTGTGCATTGTTAGCCACGATTCTCTTCTACTATCTGAAGTAGTCCGACATCTTACGTCTATTAGGAATTGAAAATGACTCGTGCTCCTACGATTTGGTACGGAGTGGTCACTAGTTTCTGAAGTGCTTTGACGTACAGACGATGTTCGATCGGCAATAAACGTAAGGCTAAAGTCTCTTCTGTATCCCCCGGCAATATCGGGCAGACATCTTGAGCCACTACGGGTCCGCCATCCAACTCCTCGTTAACAAAGTGAACGGTGCAACCGGTTTGAGTGGCTCCGCTGTCTAGCGCCTGTTTCTGTGCGTGCAATCCTCGAAATGCCGGCAAGAGGCTAGGGTGGATATTAAGGATCCGGTTGGGCCATTGAGAGAGGAGGATGTTTCCTACGATACGCATGTATCCGGCCAAGCAAATATAGTCCGGCTTAAGCAGTGCCACCTGATCCGTCAGGGCCTGTTCCTCTTTGATCCGATCTCCTAAAGGGGGGATGATGAATGAGGGGACGCCGCATTCCCGCGCTCGCTCCAACGCCGCCGCTTTTGGATTGTGAGTCACCAACCCCACCACTTGAGTGTCGGGTATCTCCGCGGAGCGGGTAGCCTGGACGATGGCGTTGAAATTACTTCCACGACTCGAGGCAAGAACGACCAGTCTTACTGCCATACCACTTGAGGTTCTTGGTTGGGTGATCTCTCCACGTGGCCGATTTCCCAGCAGGGGATCTCAGCTGCCTTAAACTCAGACAAAAGTGCCGCCACCGATTTTTCAGGGACGACGCCGATCATTCCGACGCCGCAATTGAAAGTGGAAAGTAACTGACTCTGCGAAAGGCCGGCCTTTTGTTGGAACCAACGAAATATGCCGGGAATTTCCCAGAGCTTTGAATGAACGATCGCCTGGTGATGCTCTGGCAAAACACGAGGTAGATTTCCTAATAGCCCGCCACCGGTAAGATGCGCCAGAGCGCGGAATTTAGTAAGTCGTGAACTCAGCCAAGGAACATAGATCGTCGTCGGTTTAAGAAGGGCTTCTCGCCAAGTCGTCTGCGGCTCAAAGGGAGTCTTGTCCTCAGGGAGAATCCCCTCCTTTTCTACTATCTTTCGAACCAGGGAGTAACCGTTGGAATGAAAGCCGCTAGAAGGGAAGGCGACTAGTCGATCTCCTGGAACTACCTTTTGTGGCTGAAAGAGTTCGCTACGATCGGCGACACCAACGGCGAACCCCGCCAGATCAAAATCTTTGTCGGCATAGATTCCCGGCATCTCCGCGGTTTCACCACCGGCAAGCGTACATTGAGAGATTTCACAGGCAGTTTGAATACTCTTTAGCAGGGTAGAGAGCTGGTTCTCCTCTAGTTTTCCACAGGCGTAGTAATCCAAGAATAGGATAGGTTTCGCCCCCGCGCACAGAAGGTCGTTTACGTTCATGGCGAGCAGGTCAGACCCCAAGCCGCTAATATCACCCCATTCGAGGGCCAACTTTAGTTTGGTCCCCACGCCATCGCAGCAGGTGACCAGCACCGGATCTTTGGAGTTCCCCACAAATTCGCGTAGTGAGTAGCAGGAGGCATATGGGCCAATGCCCGAGATAAGGTTTGGGTCCTTGGGTCGGGATTTTAGAAAACCTGCGAACGACGAAAGGATATTATCTGCCTTGTCAGCGTCGACCCCAGCATCCTGATAGCTGGTTGGTTTCATTTAGACGGGCCTCTTTGAAATTCTTTGGGAACTACGCATGTTCCTGACGCTTTGGCTACAATGACAGGCTCTTTAAGGATTCGAGCCGCGCTAGGCGAGACCTTGGGTTCCGGTTCGATGACCTTTTTAGCGACAAACGTCATGGTCCGGGAAGTGCCCCCTACCTTGGTGATTTCCCCTTCTACTTCCAGGTAGTCGCCGGCGTACACCGGAGCCAGGAACTCCACGTTGTCATAGGCTCGAAATAGCCCTTCATCACCGTCATTGATAATAAGTAGCTCGGTCGCCACGTCGCCAAATAACTCTAACATCTTGCTTCCCGATACCAGATTGCCCCCATAGTGGGCGTCTGCCTGACTCATACGAATCCGGAGTTTAGCTTTAACGGGCATGAACTCTCCTTAAAGAGCGAGTGAGGAAAAGGCGCATCTTAGCAGGGAGGGAAAGGAAGTAAAGTTGCCTCTCCTTTTGTGTCTAAGAGGAGCTAAGTCGTGCCAAGACGGCTTAAAATTCCATTGGTTACTTCACGTTTTTAGTCTTTTTCCTTGACGGCAGAGGCTCATCTTCTTAGATTGCCCACTTTGGAGAGATGCTAAGTGGAAAACGTGATTCTGAGTCAAATCAATAAAGAGCAGCAGAAGAAGCGCCCTAATTTCAGTGTGGGCGACAAAGTGAACGTTCACGTTCGTCTCAAAGAAGGCGACAAAGAGCGAATTCAGGCATTCCGAGGCGTGGTCATTTCAAAGCACCCCAAATCGGGAAAGGGCCCTAGCGCTACGTTTACGGTTCGTAAGATCTCTGAGGGCGTGGGTGTGGAGAGGATATTTCCCGTCCATTCGCCGTTCATCGAGAAGATCGATGTCGAGGCATCAAGCGATGTGCGTCGTTCCAGGCTCTATTATCTTCGTGCTCTGAAGGGCAAGAAGGCTCGTCTGAAAGACTCAGAAACGTTTGGCGAACTAGTCACTCCAGAAGAAACACCATTAGAAACCGCATCCACTGAGGCTGCTGCCACTGACGCGACCGCTACCCAAGCTCCTGTAGAACCCAAAGCAACCGAAGGGACGCCTCCGAAAGCCCACTAATTGGATCTACCCCATAGCGAATCGGAAACCGAGTGTCACAAGAACGGCTACCGATACGTGTCGGGAGTCGATGAGGTTGGCCGCGGATGTTTGGCGGGCCCGGTGGTTGCTGCCGCCGTCATTCTCTCTTTAGATAATATTCCTAAGGGAATCAACGACTCTAAGAAACTGTCTGCTAAACAGCGAGAACGTCTCGACAAAGAGATCCGAGCCTCCGCCGTTGCCTTTGCCATCGGTATGGGCGATGTCACCGAGATCGATACGATCAATATTTTTCAATCTTCCAAGAAGGCGATGCTTCGGGCGATCGCGGCATTGAAGCCCTCTGCAGATTTTCTCTTGCTCGACGGTAATTTTAAAATCGAGAGTCCGCTTCCCCAACGCTTTATTATTGGCGGGGACCGGGTTTCGGTCTCGATCGCTGCGGCTTCCATTATCGCTAAAGTCTATCGTGACGCTTTGATGAGGGAATTGGATTTACAGTATCCTGGATACTATCTTGCACAGAACAAGGGATATGGTAGCCCAGATCATCGCGTGGCTTTGGAGGCCATCGGCCCCTCAGAAATTCACCGCAAAAGCTTTACGTGGACGCCGGTACGAGACCTTCGCCAGAGCCATCTGCCGAAAGAAATACTATAAAATTCTAGCTCTCAACTATCGCTTACCCTTTGGTGAAATCGATATTTTGGCGATGGACCGTTCTAAAACGATTGTCGTTGTCGAAGTTCGCGGCCGAGCGGTTGGCCCTTGGCGACCGGTGAAGACGCTCTCTGCCCAAAAACAGACGAGGCTAAAAAGGCTCGCCGATGGCGTAGCAAGGCGCTTTGATAGGCCTGTGCGAATCGAGTTTATCGAGATGATAGGTGAGGCGCCGCCCGGTTGGAAGCTTTGGTGTTTTCGAATAGGGATCTCTTTAAAGCTGCCCAAGGTCTTTGAATACTCGATCGATGACGAGTATTCGTAAGCCCCTTCCAATACTCAATTCGAAATGGCGACCTTCTTGCGTGAAATCTTTTTTGGAGGCGCGAGTGGGGTTTCAAAACTGAGGACGGCTGCGCCCTCATCTTCAAAGATTTCAAAAGGGTTTCTGGCGGTCTGATAGGCCTTGAAGACTTTTTGAAATTCTGACGACAGACGGCAATAGCGGGGTTTTTCTTGGAGGGAGTTAAAATCCTTGAGCACGCGGATGAATTGGTTAATGCCACTTGAGCCCACGAACTTCAATTTTTCCATATTAAAAATCACTCGCTGGCTGCTGTTCTTTTCCAATAGTGCCGAGCAGGTGTCTCTGAATTGTTGGGTGGTTTCAAAGTCCAGGTGGCCTTCGAGTTCCAGGATCATAATATTGCCGTCTTGTTTTGCTCGCATAATCATCGGTGTGGCCTCCTGATTAGGACCCGTGGGTAAGACTCAAATGTTTATTTTTATTTGTGCGCGGCCCTGACCTCTTTAGTATAACAAACGAATGGAAGAACCTGTACTTTACATTATTGCCACCCCACTCGGAAATCGTAACGACATCACGCTGCGTGCCTTGGAAATGCTGAAAACGCTACCCGTGTTTTTTGCCGAGGACAGCCGTGAGTGTTCGAAACTACTTCAGCTGTATGACATCTCATTGGTGGGCAAGGAGATCCACTCTTACGCGAAGCACAACATGAAGGTCGCGACGGACAAAGCGCTCCGGATCTTAAAAGATGGCCAGAGCATCGGTTTTGTCAGCGACCGGGGGACACCGGCGATCTCGGATCCGGGCACGTTATTGGTTAAGGAGACCCGAGCCTTGGGGATTTCCGTAATACCCATTCCTGGCCCAAGTAGCGTTACGACGGCGCTATCGGTATCGGGTTTCTCGGGTGATAGATTCGTTTTTCTGGGATTCTTGCCCGATTCGAACAAAGAACGGGCCGAACTATGGGCGGATGCGGCACGAGTCGGTGAAACCATCTGCTTTTTCGAATCGCCAAAGCGGGTGCGCCAGACCGCCCAGGAGCTTAAAGAGATCTTTCCCACCGGAACTCTCTTTTTTGCACGCGAAATGACCAAACTTTATGAAAGCTACCATGATGTTCTGGCGGGCGAACTCGACGTCCAAAGCCTCGTGGAGAAGGGGGAGTATGTGGTAGCTATTCGTCTTCCCGCAAAGCCCCCGCAGGGGATCCCTTGGGAGATCGAGGTGGAGAATAGATTGCTGGCGGATAAGGCTTGGGCCAAGATAGTCGCGGAGCGATGCGGCGTTAGTGCGTCAACCATCTATAACGAACTGCAACGACGCAAAAATCGAACTTAAAAAAAAAATGTGAAGGTTTGCCCACAATTCTCCGAAAAGTAGATCATGCGATCCTTTTTCGTCGGCGGCCTACTAATCTTTGTCGGTATCTTTGCCGGGTTGCCTGGTGAACTCACGGCAGCTTCGGTAACTGGCTCGATCATCCAGGTATCGCGTAAGCTCAGAATGACTTCGGCAGAGACCTCTCCGCCGAAAGACTACTACATCGATTTGGGTGAGCAGCATGGCATCAAAGTAGGAGATATCCTTACGGTGTCTCGCGTTATGGCGGTAGTAAATGAGAATACCGGCGATTCGCACAGTGTGCTGCATATCCCGCTCGCGGAAGTAAAAGTTTTCTTGGTCGGTGAAAATGCGAGTGTGGCGAGATTAGCCGCGCCCGTTGACGCTAAAGACCTTCCTGTTTTGAACTATCCCTCGGTGATGCTGGGGGATGAAGTGGAACTGAAAACAAGTTTGCCATTTCAACAATAAATTTTCTAAAATGAAACTAGTGCCATCAGCGCCGATGCAAAATACCCTCTTACTCAACGCCGGGTACGAGCCGCTCCGCGTCGTTTCTTGGCAGCGGGCATTCGTCCTAATCTTTCAAGGCAAGGTCGAAATTTTGGAAGAGTACGGCACGGCCGTGAGTACCGTATCGCGCCAGTATAAAGTTCCCGCGGTCGTTCGGTTGCGCCGTTGGGTAAACCTGAAACGACAAGGGCCGGTGATTCGTTTTTCCCGAGCGAACCTCTATGCCCGTGACGAAGGTCGATGCCAGTATTGCCACAAACGTTTCCCCGAGAAGGAACTAACGCTGGATCACGTTCTGCCGGTAGTGCGCGGCGGAAGAAAGACTTGGGAGAACATCGTAACCGCGTGCATGAAATGTAATCAGAAAAAGGGAGATCGCCTCCCGGAAGAGGCCAACATGCGCCTTCTCAATCGCCCGCAAATGCCTCATTGGCTGCCGGGAATGTGCGGGTCTATTCGCACCGTCGCGGCTCCCCAACTGTGGGAGCCCTACCTCGTTTTATCTCTACAGAATGTTAAATCGGTCAGCTAAATTCAAAATTTAGGACGCTAGTAGGTCTTTAAATTGAGCACCATGGATTGATCCTTCCATGAGCTGGGTGGAACGGGAAATGGTTCTGACTTCCTCGCGGTATCTAATACAAAATCGTCGTATCCCTTGTCCCCTGACGTCTTATCGATATGCAGGTCATGCATATGGCCTCGCTCATTGAGACGAAAAAAGATAGAGGTTTCCAGAAGCACGCTCTGATACTGACTGGGAACGTGAAAGTTTTCCTTCAGTTTCTGAGCAATCTTCGAGGCGTAGTACATTTCTGCCATTTGCGATGCAGTCATCTCCTTGTGCTCGGGGCTTTTATTGCCGGTGGTGGCGCAGCCACTTACCAAGAGGACGGCGCTGCCGAAGAACCATAGGCAAAGGAGTCCACCGGTTCGAGACGAGATCGTTTGATGTGGGGGTGTTTTCATGTGCGCACTGATGCTACAACGGATTGCCGCAATCGGGTACCTACTTCATTAAATCGAACCTCATGGGGAAATACTATTTATCTTAGCTGGTTATGCCTACGAGCGGGTGATTCGATTTGGGAGCACTCTCCTCTAATTTGATCATGCAAAATCCCTTTGGTCGCAGAGGCTTTGCTTTGTCTCAAAACTGAGAAGTTCCCTTATCCCAAGCTTTCAAGATAGTTGTGATTTTAAGCGACAATTGACTTGATCAATCTATCAAAATCAGTAAGTTCAGCCGTCGAGACCAATCCCATCCAGATGTCACCCTATTTGTCGGTCCGATACCCAGTGGAGGAGTGATGTTGTCGACAGTGAAGTCTCTAAGACCTATCGGCACTATGACTTCGCTACGATCATGCTTTCTAACTGACGGAGGACCCTTCTTATGCGTTGGTATGTGATCGCTCAAGCGGCGGCCCTCCTAATCGCGATCGAGGTTCGTGCGATGCCGAAAAATAATACCCTGACCGAAGTCGAATTCGAACGCTGTTTTCATGTGTTACTTGCGGTGACTAATGAACATCAGGTCGCCTCCGATTGGCTAGAACTTAATCTGACTCCAAAACTTTCGATGAAGGGAGCCATCTCGGTCGTTAGTGCGGGCAGCGGCAATGGGGATTTTGACGCTCTGGTAATCAAGCATCTACTGGCACACGGCGCGACTAAAATTACCTATTATGCCGTAGAGCCGTCTGACGCTCTTGCGCAGCTTTTGGAAAAAAGGCTGAACCAATTCGGATCAAAGCTAGAACTTACCGTTTTACGTTCTACTTTTGAGACAGCGGAAATCCCAAAGGGTGTTGACCTGGCGGTCTTCGCGCACTCGCTCTATTACATTCCTGACCGAGCCGCAGCGATCCGGAAGGCTTTCGAGCTCATTAACGAACAAGGAAAAATTCTGTTTGTGCACCAGACTCAGCTCGGAATCTCGCAAGTCCAGCGGAAATTCATGGCGGCTTACACCGGCGACACCCAACGGATGTTTAATTCAGAAGACCTGCTGAACTTACTTCAAGATATGAAGTTTCCCTACTTTCAACAGATGATTCCGGCGACGTTAGATATCTCGGACTGCTTGGATGGTTCCTCGCAGCGGGGAGATGATCTGATTCGGTTTTTTCTGGAGTCGAACCTTAATCAATTAAATCCTGACCAATGGAAGGCAATCCGCACGTTCTTAAACGATCTCTCCATAGAACGTGGCCCCAAGAGATGTCTCTATCACCCCGTTTCGATCACTTTGGTCGCCCGTCAAGCGGAAGCATTGCCCACCACCTCGATGATTGAAGGACGACGTTCTCCGTGAAATTTGCGACGAAAATATTTATCTCCCTCTTTTTGCTGTCGGTCTTCATCGCGGTCGTGATGACGTTTCTTAGCTATTCGCTAATGAAAGACACCTTGGCGAAAAACTACGAATCGCGCTACCGAGCGCTTTCGGTCACGGTTTCGGACACGCTTACCGCACTCGAACAGTCGACCGAGCGTTCGATGAAAACTTCGCTGAATGCCATCACCGAACATCTGTCCCACATGGAGGGGATTCCCACGAACGAGGGGCTAAAGGTCCTTAGGGATGGTCTGGGAATGTCTAGCATCGAGATCGTTCGAAAGGATGGGGAGTTCATTCGATCTACCGATTTCCCAACGGCCAAAAGCTACAACCTCTTCAGCTTTTGTGACAAATATCGGAATCTTTTCAACGGGCAATCCTCTTATGAGAGGACGCCTCTGATGCCAAGTGCGATGCATGGAAGGGTAACCAAATATTCGCTCATTCCGCTTCCCGATCGGAAGTATGCGCTGAATGTCGGTTTTGAAGTCGATTTTCTGGGGAAAACTCTGACTTCCGCCCTCAGAGCGGACAAGAACATCGCCAGTATCGGCTTCTATACGCCGAGCGGAGTTCGCCTGGGACAGTTCTCGAATCAAAGCTCAGAAGCCGGACTGCAAGAGATGGTCAAGGGGGAACCACGAGGCATCTCCTATTCAAACGGTTATCTTATCATCGAAACGCAGGTGCCTTCCGAGGTCAGGCACTGCTGCGAGTGCGCGACTAAGAAACTGACTCTGGCGGGCACCGACGAGTTTTTCTACACCCTTCGCATGGCTGTTTCATTGGGAGATCTGCATGCGGCGATAGCCTCTCTGCGATGGACGCTTCTACTGATCATGACGCTACTTATTCTGGTGTCCTATTTTGCCGCCTCCTGGCTGGCGAGTCGCCTCGTCTCTAAAATCGGCCAGGTCAATCAGAAGACGGAACAGATCATGAATTCTAAGGACCTGAGTGTGCGAATCAATCTTACCGGGACCGATGAAATCGCGAGCATGGCGCACCGCTTCGATCGAATGCTTGAGATCTTGCAGGAGTCGCAGAAGGAGTTGGTGCAGTTGGAGAATGACCGTGCCTTTGCCTCTGTCGCAAACCAAGTGGCGCATGATATTCGCTCCCCCTTAACCGCCCTAGATGTGATCTCCCACGATGTGGATGAATTGGCGGAGGACAAGCGAATATTGATTCGAAGTGCGGTCAGTCGAATTAAAGACATAGCCAATAACCTTCTGGTAACGAAACGAAACTTCCAGAAGAGCTTGTCGACCAGCGTGATCTCCAGCGAATCCAAACCAAGTGAAAGTCCTTCCGTGCAGCTGTTGCCCAGCCTCATTGAAACCCTTGTCTCTGAAAAGAGAGTTCAATTTCGTTCGAATCTTCAGATACGGATTGAGACGAACTTCGATGCCAATACCTACGGTATTTTCTCCTCGATTGAGCTCAACGAATTCAAGCGCATTCTTTCGAACTTAATCGATAATTCGGTAGAGGCTTCGCTCTTCGGAGGGAATATCGAAATACGTCTCTCCGCGATAGAAGATCAGATACTCATTTCGGTGACAGACACCGGACGAGGCATCCCGGCATCCATCCTGCCAAAGCTCGCCGTCGCGGGAGAGACTTACGGAAAAACTGAGGGAAGCGGCCTGGGCCTCCATCACGCCAAGGTATGGCTCGAAAGATGGGGTGGGGCCCTCCGCATTATCTCTAAGGAGGGCAAGGGAACCACGGTATTCATCATGCTTCCTAGAGTCGATCCTCCATCGTGGTTTGTGCCTAGAATCGAACTGGAAACCGATTCCACGATCGTCGTGGTGGATGATGACACCTCCATTCATCAGATTTGGCAGAGACGTTTTGAGGCTCTAACCGGAGAAGGCTTGGGGCCAAAGATACTACATTTTTCCACCGCCGCCGCCTTTCACGATTGGTTGGCGATCAAACCACCTAGCGCCTGTTCAATGCTATTCTTGGTGGACTACGAAATCAGAGGCGAAGTGAGCAACGGCTTGGACATTATCGAAAGCGCACAAATTCAAGATTCCAGTATCCTCGTTACCAGCCATTACGAGGAGTGCCAGATTCGAGAGCGTTGCAAACGCCTAGGCGTTCGTCTTATTCCCAAAGCGATGGCGGGATTTGTGCCGATCACGATCTCTTCCCACGCGGGAGTTCACCAGATGCCGGTGCAAGGGCACCGTGAGTCTTCTGAAGGTAATACCCACTCGATCTGAACCACCATGCGAGGTTTTACTAAGCGGTAGCTCTCAAATAATTGAGTTCGAGTTGAACATTGCGGGTTGCATAGATGACGGAAGCACACAGGTAAATAAAACATCGATAGGGCAGAGAAAATCCTGAAATAGCTACAGCGACCGTCGACATAATGGCCGCTATTTTTATAAACTCGGTGGCGCATTTTGTTAGTGTTGATGTCTGGAAATCTGAAATACGGAAGGCGATGTACAGACAGCTAAGAAACTGAATGGTTAACACCGCCACCTGCAGACAAATGGCGCCAAAGACGTCCTTAAAAAGCCAATGACCTACGACTAGCGCCGCAATCGAGGCGCAGGAGAAAAAGAACTGCAGCTGAAAGGCTAGTCGTTGTTTTCCTCGAACATCAAAGAGCCGATCCATCCATCCGCTGAGAAGCTGAATGGACGCCGAGATAGAAAGCACCACCGCAAAGCGGCTTGCCGGCTCCCAGGCGCTTCCGAAACCTATTTTCATGAGCAGGGAAGCATTAAAGATAAAAAAGATCCAAAGAGGCGTTCCCACTTTGATGATGAGCCTCATGAGTGAAAGTACATATTCTTGCAGTTCGGCGGTTCTAGAGACAGAGGCTTTTTGGTATAGCACCGGTCGGATGGCGCCTCCCAGTAGCGTGACGGGAAAAGAGGACAGTCGGCTCGCAAAGGCGAAGTAACCGACGGCCGCGCCAGGGGAGAAAATGGTCATTAGGTAGAGCGCCGATCGTGTCGTAAGATCTTGGATGACCGAATAGGGGGTGATGTATCGCGGATAGTTTCGGTAATTCCACGCCGTCGCTCGTAGGTCTCGCCACGAAAAATTGCCAAAGACCGCGTACGGATGCCGGTACACCAAAATGCAGACCAAAATAAACGTGGATGCCGTTTGCCCGATAATCGTTCCCACGATGAGGCCATTGGCGTTATTGGTGCCAATCATAGCGGCCGTGAACTGAGCGATTAGCGTAAACGCGGCTAGAAGCCCTGCCGAAAGCGCCACCACCCAAAACTCTCTTACCCGGGTAAACCAGCCCTGACAGCTCGCGGTAATTCCCGTACAGGCCACGAGTAAGCAAAGGAGATAGCGAAGGCTTCCAATACCAGAAGTTCCCAGATGGTTGTCGATGAATCCTCCGCAGAGAAAGAATCCCATCGCCAGCAAACCTGCCGAACCTAAAGAGAGGAGGCTAGATAGCAAGAAAAGTTGCGCCGCGTGGCGTGAATCCGAAGGAAGCACAATCGCGGTTTCATAGCGAAGCGTGCAGTTGCCGCCGATGATGGCCACCGTGGCGATTAATATGGCCCAAGCGGCGTAATGTTCGGGTGAGTAGAGGCGTGTGACAACAAAAGTGGAAAGCACCGTGATAAATTGCGCAGAGAGTCCGCCGGATCCCACGATGAGAATTTGTGACAAAGCATTATTTTTTCTCATGGAGTGGGAGTGCTTTCCGATTAAGAGCTGACTTTTGTAGGTTAAGGAACCCTTTCTATGCTGTCAATTTTCTTGATGATAAACGGCACATTTTGGTGCGGTGCCTGACGAATCCTATCGCCGGAGGCAAAATAGATCTGCTTTAATAGACCGATGAAAATACCGCTATTAATGATTCTTGCGACATCTCTGCTATTGGCGTCTTGCCAAACCACTGTCCCTTCAAAAATGAATGCCGTAACGGCTCTTCTAGTGCCGGAGCAGGTAAGAACAGAGGAGATGTTAGTTAAGGAAGGGGGATTTCTCCCAGCCCAAGTTGGATACTTAGTTCTAGAGGGCGATAGCCGAAAGACGATCATTCAGGCAAATCCAGACGGAGGGTTTATCCCCGCCTCGGTAACCAAGCTTCCCACGATGCTGGCGGCGCTACACATTCTAGGCTCAAGCTTTCGATTCAAAACCTCTTTAGCCTATCGAGGGAAAATTTCAGGCGGAATCCTCAACGGCGATCTGTATTTAAAGGGAACAGGGGATCCGCTGCTTACCATGTCTGATTTGATGAGTTTGGTGGAAGCCCTTAGGCAGCGGCATATCAAACAGATTCAGGGGGCCTTTTACTTCGACGATTCAACATTTCCAAGACAGGAGAAGATCAATGATTTTTTGCAAGACGATGCCGTCTACAACACCGGGATTAGTGCTCTCTCGTCGGAATTTAATCGGTTGGTGATGCGCTGGTCACCGGACCCACTTTCAAAGACACTACGAGCCTACTCGATTCCTGATTTCTCTTGGCTAACGATGACCATGAATTCCTCTTCCGATGCTAAAAGTTCTAAGATGGCCTTCACCAAGACTGGCGAAACAGAAAGCTGGTCTCTTTCTTCCAACCTGGATAAGGAGGGCTTTCAGGCGCTTCCCATTAAAGACGGGGGCCGTTTCACGGCATCCCTGGTGGCAAGACTTTGTCACCAAGAGGGAATTACTTTAGCGACTCCCCTGCGGGGGGAACTTCCCAAAGACGCTAAGCTAATAGCTCAGCATGAAAGTCTTCCCCTTTCGGAACTGGTAGGAAAGAACTGGGAGTACAGTAACAATCTCATGGCCGAACTCGTCATGCTTACCGCGGCTAGTAAGGTGGCTCGTCGTCGCGTTTCCACAGTGAGTCAGGCCGCTGATAGGATCAAGGCTTGGTTAGTGAAAGAGATTCCCGAGATTAGTTGGAGCGGTTTTGAAATAGAAAATGGTTCAGGACTATCGCCCAAAGGGCGAATTTCTCCGAGGCAGATAGTGGGAATCCTACAATGGGGTGAGAGGCAACATTATGATGGGAAGAGCCTTATCTCGCTGCTGCCGATCTCTGGCTGGAAAGGTTCGCTCGAAAATCATCTAGATAGTCCGGTCACAGGGCTGAAGGTTTGGGCAAAGACGGGGACACTCGATTTTGCCAGGGCGTTGTCGGGATATTTCTTTTCAAATTCGAATAAGAGATATCTTTTTACCATTTTCGTAACGGACTTTGAAAAAAGAAAGCGTCGCGACCTCTTACCTCACATGCCTGATAATGGCGAAGATTCCGACGAAGCGAGCGATTGGTTGAAGCACGCCAAACAGCTGGAAGCGGATCTGCTGACAAAGTGGATTCAACAGATGTGAGGGGCTGGTGAGGTTTTTCACGGGCCGTCGAGCCCGCAGGAAGCCTTACCCTCGAAATGGCTCGAAGCGTCTTGGTCGTGAACGAGGAAACTTCTATAATCCACCGACAACTAGTCACTCACAACCGGAGATTATATGAAACATATTGCGACGATTCTATCGCTGTCTCTTTCGCTAATCGCTTTCTCCCAAAGAGCCTTTGGCTGGTCTGGGGGAATGGAACAACTTCAACGCTGCGAGGAGAAAGAGTTCTATACGAATGGAAATAAATTGAAAGATGGGAACACTCTCTATTACCAAGATGGAAAGGTACTGGCGGAAAATCCAACCCCCGCGACCGATGCTACCGTCCTCTACTACCCTTCGGGTAACGTTCTACGAAAAAACGATATTCTCTACTATAACTCCGGAAAGAATTTAGGAAAGATCTCAGACTTAGCGATGGATTTCTTTCTTCCTAACGGGACCCCTTTTTCCTTTGGCGCGGTGGCCGCGCAATTGGGAGAAGGAGTCGCCTCTCCCGGTGGGCAAACCATCAATAATCTCTCTTGGACGGATGACCAGCCAGCCGACTTTACGATAGCCTTTGCGTTAGCCTTTAGCGAACGGGGACAATTGGAGAATCCGGGCTACTATAAGGTATTGGTGGATTTAGGGGGGACGCGTGCCTTCACATTTGACTCGTATCCCAAAGATAGCGAGTACGCTGAGTGCTACATCGGCCGGAAGGACTAGTTGGTTTTAATCGCGCTATTCTCATCCCTGGGGGCTGATAGCCTTCAGGGATGAAGACTTATTTAGAGCGTCTTTTTCGACTTATTTCTTAATTTAAAAGTTTCACTAGCGACGGGATAGAAATCATAACTCGCATAGAACTGAGTGCTGTAGGCTTTCCAACCAAACTTTTCCAAGGAAAGGTTTACCGTCCGAAGCAGAGCGCAGGGAAAAGCTAAGCTGACAATCTCGCCAAGTCCCTTTGCCTCATACCAACTAATTACGCTCGAACCCGGTGGGGGAAAGTTCTCATACAGTTTTTGGCGAGCTACCAAGCCCGCGGCACTTTTGCGCCGACCCGGATTGGGTTTTAGAATGACGGTCATCATCAGCGTCCCGGGATCGGACGGTTTGGCATCGGTGGCTAGCTTTGAACGATTCGCCAGTCGCTCAACAATTTGCGGATAGAGGTTTTCACTGACAAAGGTGTCGGTGCTGAAACCATTCGCGGTGGTTTGAATTAGCTTTTTCTTAACCTCATCAAGTTTAGCCACGGGGAGTTCGAGAACGAGTATCTGGCCAATTCCCATGACGACATTCCACTCGACGACCGAAGTGCCTGCAGGCGGGAAGGTGTCATAGAATCTATTTTTTGTCAGATTGCTCTGGATCTCTTCTAGGTTTTTGGTCTGGTCATGTTTTAGGAAAATGGTCAGTAGCATGGTCTCGGGTGTTTCTTCCGCCCGAGCTGTCGGCATGGGTACAATGAAAAGCGCGATTGCGGTTGCGATTATGAAGGTTCTCATCGAGGTGTTCCCCGGTTGGTTGCGAAGAATCTACCATGGTGGTGGAGTATGGGGAAATGAACCGATTTCTGAAGTCCTTGTGCCTTCTCCGCTTTTCTTGTTCCTAAGCTCAGCGTGAATTCGCTTCGAATTTAGATATAGCTTTCCGGTTTAACTCGTTTTGCCTATCGCTCCATACTTTGCCTGATCATGTTCCCTTCCCCTATATATAAGGCAAGGACGAGATCAGGTATAATCAAACAGTAAGATAAAGATGCTCCCATCAGAATACATGCGCAAAAGCACTTTTCTCTTTCTCTCGCTGGGCGTCTTGGTGACGACAAGTGCCGGTTCCCAAGATTGCAACCAGCTTTCGTACTTTGCTCCGGACTTTGGAGGGGTTTTTGGGTCATTCTCCCTGATAGGCATCGAAGATCGCTTCCGCTCGACGACGTACAGGTCGATTATTCGAACGAGAAAGGTGGCAACAAAGTGGAGCTTCTTTCGAATGGAACCCTGAGAAAGACGCGATGAGGAGGGAGAATCGATCGAGCGGCTAGGTCGGCGGTTGTTGGGTGGTGGGTGTTAGAGGAAAGTTTTCGCCCTTGTCCAGGTCCCAGGTGTTTTGGGCCCTCCACCAGAGCTACCCGTCCCAACCAAGAGTTCGCGAGACTTGGTATTTCTCTTAATAAATCAGAGACTTCTGTCCCACCACCTTGAAACCTGTCACCCGTTCTGCTATAGCCTACCCCTCTTGAAAGGCATCATTCTCACAATTTATTTCCTGATGAATTCGTCCTCACTCTGGGCGTGTGACCGGTTCGTGGCCAAACCCGCCGACCCACTGTACTTTCCTGTCGAGTCTACCGATGTGTCCCTTTTTGAACCTGCGGAAGGTTGGAGCCGCTCCCGGTATGAGACAGTAGCGGCTCTCATTGAACCGGATCATGGAAAGACCGAACCGGGTCCGCCCGTCATTCATACCCGTTTGATTCAGGAATATGAGCGAGTGACCGGGATCAAGATCAAAATTGAACTTGATAAGGAATTACACCATTTTCTGGCGGAGCGGGGAATCGATCCCAAGGAGCTGAACAATTTCAATGGGGGAGGCCAGGGGGAACTATTCCGCCATCCCAAATTGGGAAATAGCGCCATAAAGGTTCAGACCACCACCTTGCAGTTCGGCAAGTTCATGGAAGTTTCCACCCCGGATTCTGTGCAACCATTGCATGGGAACCACACGCTCATTGATTTGCATCGTTCCTATGAACTTCTCGCACAAATGGAATCTTCGAACAATGTCGCCATAAAACTGGTCATCGAACGAATGAAAATCCAACACCGGCGAGCCTTCTGTAGTCATGCAAAACAGGCACTACATCGAGCGCAGCAATTGATTCTCCCAGGAGTGGTTGCGGGACAGGCCAAAACTCGCTTCTTCGATTTTGTTCGAGTGACCTATATAGGCAATGGCTTTTTTGTTCGAGAGTACTATCCCGATTCTCTAACCCCCGGCGTGAGCGAAGGCCGAGCGGCGCTCGAAGAAAAAGGAGTCTCTGCCCAAGACTTAGTCGACTATCATAGCGGTCTTGATAAATACGAAGTTCTAAAACAGATGTTTGCTACGCTCGTCTTTGCCAGACCTTCCGCTTTTTTTTCACCGACCGATTTTCGTGAGAGCGAGCCGACGGGAAGGCAGCGGACATTTGTTATCTACGATTTGGACTAGGCAGAAGTCCGCTACGCGGATTTAGATGCAGTATTCATATTCATATGCATACTGCATCTTGATTTCGCCGTAGGCGAAATCAATGGGTTCGCCCGGGGTCGAACCGGGGACCTCTACCATGTCAAGGTAGCGCGCGAGTTGCCCCGCCGATCTTGCTCTTAAGAATCTTAATAATATTTGGAAAGTTACAGTGATCGACTAGGGCGCGCCGGCGGACATTAGAACGGTCGCTTCGCTCCCTTGGGCCAACTGGTTGGTTTGGGGCGATATCAATGGGTTCGCCCGGGGTCGAACCGGGGACCTCTACCATGTCAAGGTA
>Ga0206963_10104_pt1 | contig 28806 bp, 27 predicted proteins | sample Alteio_BWOrgHeat_28_FD_152958 | JGI IMG/M metagenome (GOLD analysis project Ga0206963, IMG submission 152958) | Enriched cells from forest soil in Barre Woods Harvard Forest LTER site, Petersham, Massachusetts, United States -... | ecosystem: Environmental > Terrestrial > Soil > Temperate forest >... | reverse complement strand
CGCGATTACGTGAGTAAGGTTGGGGGCGCCAAAGTTTGCCTGGGGCTTAGTGGGGGAATCGACAGCGCTCTTGTCGCTGCGATCGCCGTGGATGCGGTCGGGAAGGAAAACGTCGCGGCACTGTCGCTGCCGACTCGTTACACCGCGGCCGCGAGCACCGAAGATGCCGAAGCGCTTGCCCGCAATCTCGGCATTGCCTTTCGCACCTTGCCACTTGAACCTATCTTTCAGACGTATCTCGATCAATGGAAGGGATGGTTCGGGAAGAGTCCCGAGGGTATGACGCGGGAAAATATTCAGCCACGCATTCGCATGACGTTGCTCATGGCTTTTGCGAACGACGAAAATCGTCTTCTTCTCAACACGAGCAATAAGAGCGAGGCGGCAACGGGCTACGCGACCCTTTATGGCGATAGCGCTGGAGCGGTTGCTGTTTTGGGCGATCTGACTAAGGATCAAGTCTATCTGTTGGCCCACTTTGTGAATCGCGATCGCGAGGTGATTTCGCGTCGCATCATCGAGCGTGCTCCGACGGCGGAGCTTCGTGAGAATCAGACGGATCAGGATTCATTGCCGCCGTATCCGGTTCTCGATGCGATCGTGCGCGACACGATCGTTGGTCTTAAATCGCCGGAACAAATAGTTCAGTCTGGTATCCCGCTAGACGCCGTAGCGTCATTTGGCCGATTTTTTGCGGTGAGCGAGTATAAACGCCATCAATTACCTCCCGCGTTACGGGTTTCTCCCCGAGCATTTGGAGTAGGGCGGCGAGTCCCCATAGCGTCGGCAAAACCATGGGAATTCTAACGAATAAAGACGTTTCGTACGGGCAAATTCTTTGTTGCAATAGCCTACCCAGCTGCTTATAGTCCGACAGGAATTTAAGCCTTCAAGGAGAAAACGAAGCATGAAAAGCATCATTCAGACGCTTGCGATTGCCGGTTTCGTCGTGTCAACGGCGAGCGCTTTCGGAGCTGCCAACGTGACTGGAAAAGCCAACTTCAAGGGGAAGGCCCCCAAAGCGGAATCCGTTCGAATGGACGCTGATCCGGTTTGCAAGAAAGCTCACGCGACCCCGGTTCAGAAATTCGATATCGTCGTGAATGGCAACGGTACTCTCGATAACGTCTTCGTTTTCGTAAAAGAAGGCGTAAAAAAAGAGGCGATCCCGGCGGCAAAACCCGGACCGTTGACGTTCGATCAGAACGGCTGCATGTACACTCCGCATGTCTTCGGAATGCAGGTCAACCAGCCCTTAAAAATCATCAACAGTGATCCGACGCTCCACAACATTCATGCGATGCCGAAAACGAACGCTGCGTTCAACCTCGGTATGGCGACTAAGGGACAAACGATCGAAAAAACATTCACGAAGCCCGAAACGATGGTTCGCATTAAGTGCGATGTCCATGGTTGGATGAACGCGTATGTTGGCGTCCTTGACCACCCATGGTTTGCCACGACGGATAATACGGGATCTTTCACGATCACGGATCTTCCTCCTGGCGACTACACTTTGGAAGCTTGGCATGAAAAGTTGGGCACGCAGACCGCGAAGATCACGGTTCCTGCATCGGGTAGCCCGGCACCGGTCGAGTTCAACTTCGGCGGTCAGGGCTAACAAATAGTAGTAATTTTCGGAAACGAGTCAAAGATGGGTTCCTTCGTACAGCAACTGGTTATTTCTTTTCAGTCGAAGGAATCCATCTTTGTTCTCTTGATCCTGCTTAGTGCCACCGTTGTTGTACTTGGCGAAACGGTATGGAGAATTCGTCGCAAAAAGAGCGTTCCAAAGGCAGCCGACCTTCCTAAGGACGATGTTCCCTTGGATTTCATTTGGAACATCGCTCCTGTTTTTATCCTGCTTTGCCTCGCCGCCGTGCCGGTCAAACAAAGATTTCAGCACCGAGCCGTTTCACAGCGGGCACCGACGCGATCGAACCATGTTCACGACCTTCGGGTAGCTGCTTTCGAGCGTCTTTTGGAGCGGTGATTTTTTTCGAAGTATGACGAAACTTACGATTCCTTGGCTCCATCGTTTCGCTTTTTTTCTTTCGTGTTTAACCGTGCTCTTGCTTGCCGCCGGTGCGCTTGTTACCGGTACGGGATCGGGACTTGCCGTTCCTGATTGGCCATTGTCCTTCGGACAATTCTTCCCACCGATGTTTGGAGGGGTTTTGTTTGAACATGGCCATCGGATTATTGCGGGCACAGTGGGTATTTTCACAGTATGCCTGGCTTTCGTGTTTTGGCTTAGCGAACCCAGGCCTGGCGTGCGAGCACTTGCGATTGCCGCGGTTGGTATCGTTTTCTGTCAGGCGGCACTTGGCGGGCTTACGGTGATCTTCAGGCTTCCGACGGTAGTTTCGGTCAGTCATGCCTGTCTGGCACAGATTTTTTTCTCGATCACCGTAGTGCTGGCTCTCGTCACGTCTTCGACCTGGAAGAAACCGACAGTATTACTGGCGACCGAGGAAAATGCGTTACTTCCTCTCCCCGCACTATGTGTTCTTGTAAATATCGTGTTTTTTCTTCAACTCATTGCGGGGGCTTTGATGCGGCACACGCATTCGGGGCTTGCGATTCCTGATTTTCCGTTGGCGTTCGGGCATCTGGTCCCACGCGTGTTCACGCTCCCGATTGCCATTCATTTTGCCCATAGACTGGGAGCGATCCTGGTGGTGACGTTGGTAACGTGGCTTACGATTCGGATCTACACACGGCAGTCACATCAACTTGATCTAGTGGCAAACGCAGGCGCCCTCGTCGGTCTCGTTCTTTTTCAGCTAATGTTGGGCGCATTTATCATTTGGCTGCGTCGACCGATCCCGATAACGACGATACACCTTATTGTTGGAGCCCTATCTCTCGCCTCGTCAGTGGCGCTGACAGCGCAGGTTTTTCGACTGGCTGGTTGGCGTCCTTTTTCAAGTTGGGGACTATCCGCCACGTTCACTTCAGTCTCCGATAACACCGCTGTAAAGGGAGTGACATGAAGAATGAATCCGTTGCGATCCTTGCCGATGTGCTTGATCTGACTAAGCCGCGCATCGTCGCGCTATCGCTTCTTATGGCGACGTTGGGCTTTGTTCTGGGAAGCCAGCCCGGCAGCTTGGGATCCTCCCTTTATTTTTTGACGATCCTGGGACTTGCTCTGATTGGCGGCGGCTGTGGTGCTTTGAACCATTATCTTGAGCGGGATACCGACGCGAAAATGCACCGGACGAGAAACCGTCCGCTTCCGACCGGAAGGCTTCAACCGTCGGTGGCGCTGGTAGTCGGATTTGCATCGGTCGCGCTGGGTGAACTCGTTCTTCTGATGGGTGTAAACGCCATCACGGCAGTGCTTGGTGGATTGACGCTCCTATTCTATATCGGCGTTTACACACCGGCCAAGCGAACGAGCTCAATGTCGACTCTGGTCGGAGCCATCCCGGGCGCAATGCCTCCTCTGATGGGTTGGACGGCTGTCCAGGGGAAGATCTCGATTGAGGGCCTTCTTCTTTTTGCGATTCTTTTCATGTGGCAAATACCGCATTTCCTGGCTATCGCCTGGATCTACCGTGAAGACTACGCGCGGGCCGGTTTTCCGATTCTGAGTGTCATTGATGAAGACGGTATCGCGACGGCGAAGCAGGTCGTACTTTACTCTATGGTACTTTTGCCACTGACGATGGTGCCATCGATTTGGGGTATCACGGGGTATTTTTATTTTTTTGGTGCGCTTGCTCTGGGAACCATTTTCCTCGCTTTTAGTATTATTCTCGCTCTTTATCGGTCGAAACTGCACGCGCGCCGTCTTTTTCTGGTTTCTATCCTTTATTTGCCTCTTTTGGGCATTCTGATGGCGTGGGATCGCGGATTATGAAAGCGGTTGAGGTCGAGGGATTGGTACATCGTTATGGCGATCGAATCGCATTGAATGGGATTCGGTTTTCTGTCGCTAAGGGGGATATTTTCGGACTCGTCGGTCCCAATGGGGGCGGTAAGAGCACGACTTTCAAGATCCTTTCTACTTTACTGGAACCGATCTCGGGATCGGTTCGTATTTTCGGCATCGATATTTTGAAAGAACCCCACAAGGTGCGGCGAGAAATCGGCGTTGTCTTTCAATCACCTGGTCTCGATAAGAAGCTTACGGTACTCGAAAATCTAAAGTACCAAGGTAATCTCTACGGGCTTTCCGGGGCAAAACTGACCGAGAGGGCGAACAGCCTGCTTCGAAAAGTTGGCCTGGCTGATCGTGCGAGCTCGGTGGTTGAAACGCTTTCCGGGGGTCTGAAACGTAGGCTCGAAATTGCCCGTGCGCTTCTGCACGGTCCGTCGCTTCTCATTTTGGACGAACCAACTTCCGGGCTCGATCCCCTTGCCCGCCGGGAGATCTGGGACTACTTGAAACACCTTCGCGCGAGCGATGGGATCACGATCCTGCTGACGACTCATCTTCTCGACGAAGCGGATGGTTGTCAGGAGATCGCGTTCCTCGACGGTGGAAAAATATTCCTCTCCGGTGCCCCGAATAAGCTCAAAGAGCTATTGGGTGGTGACATCATTAGCGTGCGTTCGCGGCGAGCTAGTGAGCTCCGGGAGGCCATTGAAGCGCGATTCAAAATAACGGCGAAGCTCGTTGACGGAGAAGTTCGGATTGAACGCAAGGCTGGGCATGAACTGATTCCGGATTTGATGGCGTCGTTCCGCGAGGAGATTGATTCGCTGACGCTTGGCAAACCGACGCTGGAAGATCTTTTTATCGAGCGTACCGGACGGCGTTTTTGGCATCCGACGGAGGTTCCCTCGTGAGCTCGACGAAGAACACGTTTCTGTTTTTGCCGGTATTCAGTTTGGTAAGGCGCGAGCTGGTTAGGTTTTATCGGCAGCGGAGTCGACTGATTGGTAGTCTAGCGACGCCACTGCTTTTCTGGTTGTTTCTGGGATCGGGGCTTAGCGCGGCTTTTCCGACGCCACCGACGCCAGGTGGGCGCGGGTATCTTGAATATTTTTTCCCGGGAATTCTCGTCCTTACCATTTTGTTCACTTCCATTTTTTCGAACATTTCGCTTATCGAGGATCGCCACGAGGGTTTTCTGCAATCCGTGCTTGTGGCACCTGTCTCGCGATTTGCTATGGTTGGCGGGAAAGTTTTCGGTGGCACCCTTCTGGCTTTATTGCAGGGCGTGCTTTTTCTTTTCCTTGCCCCCCTGGCTGGTTTTTCTCTTGGTTTCGAAAGCACCGCTTTAACCCTTGGTGCGATGGCGCTTATCTCATTCACGTTAAGCACGCTTGGCTTTCTCTTCGCGTGGCGACTTGATTCTGTTCAGGGCTTTCACTCGATCATGAACGTTGTTTTGATGCCCATGTGGCTTTTATCCGGATCTTTTTTTCCGCTCGAAAAAGCCCCTGTTTGGCTACGACCGATCATGTACCTAAACCCATTGAGCTATGGGTATCTTGCCCTTCGCGACGCGCTTTATTTGGATAAGGGAATGCCACTACCAGGAACGTTCTCGATCACTACGTCACTTTTTGTTACCTTTGGTTTTGGTCTGATTTTCTATGTCATGGCCTATGTTGCCGTAGCGAAGCGCCCCAAAGAGGTTGCTACATGACCCTGACACCGAGGAAGTTCGCCCTGGGAATCGGTTTTTTGGTGGCTATGCCCATCATCACGATTTCGATCCTGGGTTTTACGAACTCCTTTGAGACAAAGCAGCTACCCTTCTACGGTACATTGCCGACTTTTGAGTTAGTCGAACGAACGGGGGCAACCGTCTACTCGGATGATCTTAAGCATAAGGTTTGGATTGCGGGATTTGTTTTTACGAATTGTGCCGGCCAATGCCCCTTGATCGCCTCGAAAATGCGTTTCATTCAGGAAAAGTTGCGGTTTAAAGATAACTTCCGTCTAATCGCAATTACGGTGGATCCTGAGCGCGACAGTCCCAAAGCCTTGGCTGCCTATGCAAAGAGATATGATGCCGACCCCTACAAGTGGCTTTTTCTGACGGGCCGTCCAGGTGATATCCAAGCTTTAGTGAAGAACGGCTTTCGGCTGGCCTCCGAGGGTTCAGGGTCTGAAATGACCCACAGTGATCGTCTCGTTCTGATAGACGGCTATGGACGGATCCGCGGTTACTACGATGCCTTAGATGAAAACGCCATCAGAACACTGCTAAAGGATACCCGAAAGCTCCTACGCGAGACATTTTAGAAGCCCCCCAGATTGCCGTTGATATTGCCAGCAGCGCCGCATTAAGTTACCCTCTGTCATCGATTTCCCTGTCCGGGCGTAGCGCAGGGGTTTAGCGCGCTTGCTTGGGGTGCAAGAGGTCGTGGGTTCAATTCCCGCCGCCCGGACCATTTTCGGCTCTCCGCCAGTAGTTCGACGAAGACTGGAAGGCGCTTATTCGGTTGAAGGTCTTGGTTTTAAAGCCGTTGTGCGATGCGCTGGTCTCGAGGTGCTTTTTTGGGTTGAGTTGCCATCGGTCGAGACCGATTATAATTCGGGTTCCTGGAGCCCAATTACCACCGATAAGACGGCTAACATCGAGTGGTTCCACCGGCATGAGCCTTGCACAACCTTCGATCCGTCTGACAAACGGGCAAGTCATCGTAACGCCGCAAGGTTTTTAAGGAGGTAATCGCTATGGACCATTACGTGCTACCGAAACTTCCATATGAGTACGACGCTTTGGAGCCTTATATCGATAAGGCCACGATGAAGGTGCACTATGAGGGACACCACAAAACGTATGTCGAAAAACTAAATTCGGCCCTCAAGGATTACCCGGATTTTAGAAAGCATGTCGAAGAGCTTCTGGCGTCGCTAAACGTATTGCCCGAAGAGGTTCGAGAAGCCGTCGCAACCAATGCGGGCGGGCACGCGAATCACAGTCTTTTCTGGTCGCTTCTGACGCCAAATGGGGAAAGACGCCCTGTGGGAGGAGAGTTCTCAAGCAACTTAGATAACACGTTCGGAAATTTTGATGCTTTCAAACAGAAATTCACAAAAATGGCGGTCGAGCACTTTTCAAACGGCTGGATATGGCTCGCTGTCGATAATCATGGGAAGATGGAACTCTTCTCGACAAAGGATCATGAGAGCCCCATTACACGCGGAATGATACCGCTCTTGGTGCTCGATGTGTGGGAGCACGCCTATTACTTAAAGCACCAAAACCGCCGCCCGGAATATATCCATGCTTTTTGGAACATTGTTAATTGGACGGAGGTCTCGGCCCGTTGGGATGAGTTTAAAAAGACCGGTGTCACTAATCGAGAATGGAGAAGAGCGGGCTAGGTTCGGGGACTAAGCAAAAAATTACACTAAAACGCGTGGCAATCTGCTGCATGCCCGTCCAAAACTGCAACATGGCGAGGCAGAGCTTTAAGCTTTGAAGCCCTGGGAATAAACTTCACGACCAAGATCCCCAGGGTCGACGATGCCCGCCGTGGTCACTCGGATTTTGCGCTGTATGAATTGAAGATCCCTGGCGGGGATACACGGGTAGTACTCTTTACCCAGTGAAAAAGTTGCTCAGTGTTCCATGATATAATCCGGTTCGTGAAAACCCACTCCTCCGGAATTAAGAATACCCCGCCCGCCCGAATCAGCTCGGCGGTTCGGTCACCAGAATTTTGGGTTGGGCAACTGCCTTACGTGGCGCTTTCCGTCTGGATTTTTTTTACCCGGCCGACTCTATGGTTGGACGATGCCGTCATGAAATACGCCGGGGAGTGGTATACGATCCCTTTGGGTTTTTTCTCCTTTCTCAACCCCCTTACTGAACATGCAATCCGAATCCTGGCTAACTCACTACCACTGATACAAGTGATCGGAGTCGTGCTCTTTGCTCTGCCGCATAGGCGGTTAAGGGTTCTAGGGGGGCTGCTTGTTAGCATCGCATCCCTTACAATCGACGGGGTAAACTATGGTGCCGGCAAGGTAGACCACCAGGCGCTCTCCCACTCCCTACCAGCGCTCATTGCATTGGGAGAACTCTTCAGAGATGAACTTTTCTTCGTTAAGAGCGCGCTCTGTTTTTATTATCTTCAATCGGTTTCGGGCAAAGCAATTTCCGGCTGGCTTAGCACCCACCACTTTGCTTTCCGCGATTGGTTATTACTTTATCGAGATTTTTACGGGCTAACGACTTCCGTCGGGCGGTGGTTACTGTCACACGAAATTGGCTGGGAGCTTGGATGGAAAGCATTCGACTATTCTGTGGTGATCGCTGAGTTCGTTATTCTTCTTTTCTGGCTAGCCGCGAAGATGAACCGTTACATAGCCATGCAGGTTCTTCTGGTTTTCCACTTCATCATATTTCTCACTTTTGGGATCGAGTTCACCAAGCTGCTATTACCAGTCTATTGGTGGGCGATGCGAGAACCATCTGGACAAGGTGGCGTCAACGCAAGGCGGTGTTGGTTCATATGGGGGTTGTTTGCAATCACGGCACTCAACCTTCTTAGCGGTTGGATCCAATTTGGCGCTCTTACTATAGCAACGCTATTCGGTTTCCTTATCGATAAGCAAGGGATGTCGGGTTTTCTACCTGGGGTCAATTGGGATCGAGTTATCGGGTGGAAGCGCCCACCCGTGGCCGCGTGGGGTTTATACAATCTTGCTGCGCTTATACTGGCCCTCTTGGGGCGAGAACCATTTCCAAGCTATGGCGGACCGATTTTTCCAGGCAGTGCTTCTTACGGCGAATGCACTGGCGCTTGTGAAGTTACATTGGCTGATGGTTCCTCACCCATTATGTCAAACAATGACAACGCTAAATTGGCCCTAAGCCAACTCGGACTCGACTCCCACGCGGTGGCCACTTCTGGCGGGCTAGCATCTCAGCTTAAAGCACTGGGCCTGGATCCCCGTGCTTGGATCCCAAAAATTGTGCAATACTTGGTGGCAACGGGTAGAGCCGATCAAGATGGCATTCATTGTCTCAACCATGATTTTCTTCCCTGGAAACCTGACAACATGATCTCGGCCGTTGAGGGAGTTGAGAAGGAACGCAAGTTTAACATTTTAGTTCATTGGACCCGCTACGGAGCCTGCTCTAACAAATAGTAGCTCACTTAAAAAAGCCTAATGAACTGGAGTTCGGCCTGACTCCTTAGTCCAAATCCCCAGAGCCCGCCTTCCGTTTAAATAGCCCGCGCGTCCGATCTATTCCCAAGCGCGAACTTGCCAAAAATACCCCGTAAGCGAGCGGGCATCATATTCGCCAACATGTCCATGGACGTACCGACGAGTGATTGCTCTTGGATCATAGGCTTCAATTTATTGAAAACGTCCGCCATAGCGACGGCTTCCTCTTCGGCGAAGAGTTTCTTCGCGGCGCCGAACACCTTACTTTCTTCTTCGGCGATATGATGCTCCAGCGCCTCTTTCAATTTCATGACGCCAGCCAGCCAATTAACCCCGACGGTCCCCGTTACCTGCAAACCACGCAGCAAGGCCTCGGCTTCCATATGCTCCTGATAGGAATGTGCGACGACTCCGCTGGCGCTTCCCACGTCTCGAATCGAATTGTAAAGAACCGCTTCTTCCGCCCTCGAATGAGGAACTAGCTCGTTTCTAATTTGAGTAATTAGGTTGTCTCGGATCTTAGAGTCTGCCTTCTCGGCCTCGACAAGCTTTCCTAAAAGTCCAAGTACCTTCTTATGATCTGCGGCTATTTCTTCATAAATGGTCATAAAAGTTTTCTCCTTTTTTCTGACTTGTTGCAATTGCCATGCCTGTCCGAACAAGCTGAAAAAAAGAGAAAAAAAGTCGCGTCTACGTTTCTCCGTTGCGAAATACCTCACCGAACTCTTGCAGAGGAGAGTGAATTGCCAATTTCCCTCTCCCCTGAGAACAAAATCATAGCTGTTTTGCTTTGATGTCGACTTTATAGATCCCAGTTTGCTGCGAATCCAGCTTAGCACTCAACTTTGCCTCACCATTGAAGGGTACGAGTGAGTGATGAACGAGATCGCCCTTTGCATCGAAAATATCAAACGCCATCTCTAGGTTTCCCGCCGATTTCGTAGGTTTCAAATCGACTTTTTTGCCTCCAAGGGTAATGCTAGCGGTCTCTTCATAATCTACGGCTAAAATTCCGTCGGTTCCGATGGCGCCGATACCGTTGTCCGTATCGATGTAGATTTTTATCTCAAGTTTTAGATCCTTATGAGGATCCCAATTTGCCGTGCCAAACGGTAAAAGCCTGGTTTGGGTACCCATTGCGGCGCCTCCGTAGATTCCACATATGATGAGTCCAAAAAACAGTCCCATCAAAATGATCGGCCTACTTAATTGAATTCCTTCTTAGGTTTAATTCAAATAAAGTTGGACGCATGCAAAAGACTTAGCTAACGCCCGTAGAGGGAAAGGTCAAACCATGACAAAGCTCTCGAAGGTAACGCGAACTTCCGTACTTGAAATCGCCTACGAGGAATGGGGGAAAAGCGATGGTTTTCCGATTATCCTACTTCATGGATTTCCGGATGATGTGCGTGCGTGGGACGCGGTCGCCCCAGAATTGGCGAAGGAGGATCTTCGAATCATTGTCCCGTACCTGAGAGGATATGGGATGACTCGATTTCTTTCCGACGAGACTCCCCGTAGCGGGCAACAGGCCGCGTTAGGAAATGACGTTATCGAATTTGCCGATTCCCTCCGACTTAAGAAAGTAATCTTAGCCGGTTACGATTGGGGCGGGCGAGCCGCCGCAATTGCGTCGGCGCTAAAGCCGGAATTGGTCGCGGGTTTGGTTCTCGCCGGAATTAACAACTATCCGATCTACAAGAACGCGCCGCCTCCTCCCGCGGCGAACTTCGCAAAAATGCATGCCTATTGGTATCAGTGGTTTTTGAATCTGGAATGGGGAAAAAAAGCCCTTCTTACGGATCGGCGTAGTTTCTGTCAGTACCTTTGGAAAACCTGGTCCCCCACTTGGAATTTTAGTCAGCAAACGTTCGACGCCACGGCACCCGCATGGGACAACCCGGACTTCGTTGACGTGGTGATCCATTCATATTGCCATCGCCACGGCAACGCACCGAGCGATCCAAGATATGAGGCGACTGAAACGCAGTTAGTAAGCAGTCCCGTCATTCCCGTGCCAACAATTCTCTTACCCGGATCTGAGGACAAAGTAGATCTGCTTGGCGAATGCACCGGCCGAGAGAAATTCACCGCGAGTTTCGACCGGAGGGTTTTAGAAAAGACTGGGCACTTCGTTCCACGTGAATCGCCGGGAGCCGTGGTCACCGCAATTAAAAACCTATTAGCAAAGGTCTAGAAATGGAAGCACTCGGAAAGAAACAACACTGGGATGGGACGGATGGACGTTATGTTTATTGGTCTCGCGGAAAAGGACCGCTAGTTGTCCTGTTGCACGGATGGCCAGTCAGCTCGTTCCATTGGCGCTACCTATGCCCATTTCTCGATTCCTTAGGTTTTGAAACTCTAGCCATCGATCTCAAGGGATTGGGTGAGAGCTCGTATTTCGATATGGTTTTTGAAAAGGAAAAATTGGCGAATAGTCTCCTCGCGCTTCTTTCCAACGAACGCCGCGACGATCGGCCATTTTCTCTAGTCGGCCACGATTGGGGCGGTTCTATAGCCATAGCGATGGCGGCGATCGTCCCTCGACGAGTTTCCAAGTTAGTGATTGAGGAGGAACTAGCTCCAGGCCTGGAAGTTCCCCTCGAGGGCCAGGGACAAACTAGGTATCCGAGTTGGCACGGCGCCTTTCACCGTTCGGTGGGACTTCCGGAAGATCTCCTCAAAGGAAAAGAAGATCGATATATCGGTTTCTTCTTAGATTTGCGACACGATACGGCATCGCTGTCAAAAGACGATCGCGAAACTTATCTCAAGCTTTATCGAAGCGAAAAGAAGACGGTAGCCGGAATGGCCTATTATCGAACCCTTTCTGCCGATCGCGTTTTTTTTCAATCGATAGAGACGAAGAAACTTCGGCTTCCCTCTCTAGCATTGGGAGGAGTGTCTGCGATGGGATCTTCGGTCGGCGCATCGTTATCAAAGATAGCTTTACCGGTTACTTCGGAATTATTTGATCGGAGTGGCCACTATCCCGCTGAAGAGGAACCTGAGAAATTCAACGCCGTAGTCGCAGAGTTCCTAAAAAATTCTTCGCCGAGTTAGTCAGGGTGAATGATATCGACGGTGAGTGCTTTTCCAGGCTCGAATGGGCGGGGAGTGCCGTTTAACCACGACGGATACTGATCCGAATAATGCGGAGACTGAAAATTTCCTGACTGACCACCGGGTTGATTAAATAAGCTCCTACCGGAGTCCGAGAGATCGACCACCATCCGCATCGAAGCGCTATGAAATCCGCCGTACAATAAAGCCGCTACCTTTGGCGTCGATAGTGTTCCGCCGATTTCCGTTTCCGGCATATTAAAATAGCGGCCCAAAAAAGAAGGAAGCGCCAAAGAAAATGGATGAATAATGCGGGCGTGGTTGTAGTTTCCCCATCGAAGTGATTTTAACTCCCTGGGATCCCTCGCCAATCGTTTTGCCGCCGTAACCGCAGCATCCGAAATCGCAGCGTCGTAGTTGGTATATTTCGCATTTAACAAATGGGCCGGCTTTTGATCCATCAACGCCTTTACTACCGGTTCGAGATAGTACCACTGGCTCATCGGGGAACGCTCGCCGCCAATCCACGTTTCCTCCAACCGATTCACGCCCCATAGCGGCTCTACCAATGAGGCAAGTAATTGCCGTCGGAAAGTCTTAATGAACGGAAAGACGGGGGTATCTACGCTTACTAAACCGTCCCAATCCAGAACGAGCTCGTAAACGCTTTTTTCCCAAGGTCCCTGCGGAATTTCGCGGCTGAAGCGACTTTTAATGATGTCTCGATAGAAGGCGCCCGTGGAACTGAAGATATCCAATTGGACACTGGCGGAATTGGCGACATTCCATTTGCCCTTGGATTCTTCGAGGAGTTGCCGGATTCGAAAGGCTCTCTCAGGACAGGTGAGATTATTCCCCGTCCGAATAATCTCGGATGAGTTTTCTTTTATCGGAACCATTCGCTGGTTTGCGCTCACAATATATCCCGACGGAGGGTTCAAGACCTTTGGAAGGGCTTCAAACGGTAGGTATCCTTTCCAATAATGTTCGCGGTCGCGCGTTATCGACGTGCGCCCATCGAAACCGACTCGATCCGGAAAATTCCCCGCAAGAGACCAACCAATGTCACCTCCTCGCGTCGCAAATACGATATTGCTAACCGGGCCCTTCCAGCGAGAAATAGCTTCGAGAAGATCCGAAGTGTTTCGAGAGAGTAGGATTCCCGTCGTATCTATCTGACCCAACTGCTTGCCGTCCAGAGCCGTCCACTGGAGCGCGTAGTCGCTCCCGTCCGCAGTTAGAATCATGGGCCCCCAATCAGTGTCCTGAGCCGCCAGCTCATACGGTCGATTTCCCTTGATTATTATCTCTTCGCGACGGTCTCGACGTGCCTCTGCCGACGAGAGTTTCACCAAATCCAGTGTATCGCCTGCCGGATACGTGATAGACCATGCAACGGCCGCATTGCTCCCTATCACCATTCCGGGAAGACCCGGAAGACTAACTCCGGTGACGTGTAATGGCCCGCCCTCTAGTCTCGCGCGGTACCAAATATTGGGAGCAAAAAGATCGAGATGGGGATCTCCCGCCAGAATGGGGAACCCGGTTTGGGTAAATTTGCCGGAGAGAGCCCACGCATTGCTGCCGCCGGGACCGGGTTCAAAAGCGTCGTCAGAACTACTGCCCGGGGGCTCGTTTCGAATATCGAATTGATTCGCGAGCGGAATCTCAAGCGGCTTCGATAAAGCATCGGGAAGCACGGGAGAGTCCAGGAAGCCCGTGATCGGCGTAAGGAAATCAGCCAAAGCTTTTGGCCGTTTTTGATAGAGTAAGGAAAGAGCTCGCTCGGCAAGATACTGCGGATGAAAATCGAGATCCAAGAACATGGCGAGTACAACGAGAAGGCTATCTTCTGGGCGCCATTCCCCGGGTTTGTATCCCAATACACGAATTTCGAAAGGTAAGGGACCGCTCCGAATGAAAGCATTCACCCCATCGGCATAGGCTTGAAATAATCTGCGATTACCGTCACTCATCACCGCGACGGCCTCAGCGACGACCTTATGAAATCCGAGCTTACGATGAAACTTATCGAGCTCGAGAACATCTTTCCCGAAGATCTCGGCGAGTCTTCCCGCCGATCTTCGCCTCAAGAGATCCATCTGGAATAAACGATCTCTCGCCGTTACCCAACCCTGTCCGCGATAGATGTCCTCGATTGTTGCACCTCGGATCGTTGGAACGCCAAAGCCGTCTTGATCGATCGCGACTTCGTGAGAAAGGCCAGGGACAATGGCTCCTATTCCCAGTGGAGGATTAGAACTTCTGATCAGCCAGTAGACGAAGATACCAAGCAAAACGGCGCCAATTCCCAAGACGCCACTTCCGATAAAGACTAACCTTTTTGACATCTGACTCATAGCGCCGACTTATGACTCACTTAGGTAAACCTCCAATTTATCAAACGATCCCGTCCAGCCCTGAGTCATGCCGCCTTTGGATTTGATGAATGTTTCAAATTCTTCGCGAGTTGTCGCTCCGTGTGGTTCCCACGTCACGGTCACGCGAGTCCGGTTAGCTCCCTCTTCCGTCAGTGCCACGGTTGTTAACATCGTTTCAGGCCACATCGGTGACATCGGGTGACGGGAAATTTTTTCATTCTTGTCGCAGAATTGCTGGGTGTAAACGATGCGATTCGGTTTCTCGATTTTTAGATAGTCGGCTCTCCCGTACATTGTGAAGTCTTCGCGACCACTCATGTAATAAAAGGAACTGCCGCCAGGCCGGATATCGGCCTTGATGAATTGCATGTCAAATCCGGTAGGGGGTAGCCACTTCGAAAAGTGCTTCGGATTCGTCCACATCTCAAACATCACTTCGAGGGGTGCGTCGAAGATTCGATCGATAACGAATTTCTCTTTGCCAGACGATTCCTTTTCTAAATATTCCGCAAGCCTGTCCCAAGTGGAATCTCCGCCCGCTTTTTTGATAAATTTTCGAGTTTCCTCCGCGGCTTCCGGCGTGGGCAGCGACATGCTCATGTCCATTTTCGTCTTGCCCTTACTCTCGGAGAAAAGGACCGTCACTCGGAAGAGCGGGGCCTTCTCATCATTGCCGCCATGATCATAAACCAATTTTGAGTACTTCTCGACCTCGAGGTAATGCGTCTTATTGGGGTAGTCGACGCCATCGGGACCATGCATGGTATAGATCCAATTGCCTCCTGACCTTAAGTCTTTGCTATGGGTGGTAAGGGTAAAGCCGCGCGGCCCCCACCACTGCGCCACTTGTTTGGGATCTGTCCATGCGTTCCACACGGCTTGAATCGAAGCGTCGTAGAGCCGGGTGATCTTGATTTCATTAGACGGTTTTTTTGCGCCCATACTTCCTTCCCTTCCAGAACTTGAGTCAATGGAGTGCCTGCTGATACCATTATACTCATCTAAGGAGGCCTCATTGCTAGCAAAAGTGCTCATAACTGTCATCGTGGTGATCGCGGTATTCTTGGCATTTGTCTCCACCAGGAAAAGCCAATTCCGTTACGAACGAAGCGGCGTCATTAACGCTCCTGCCGATAAGATTTACCCCTATCTCTGTGATTTCAAAAAGGGCCTGCTTTGGAACCCCTTCGCGCAGAAAGATCCGAATATGAAAAGTAGCTTCAGCGGGCCAGAAGCGCAGGTCGGCTCCGTGATGGAATTCAACGGAAATCGCGAGGCAGGTTCCGGAAAACTTGAAATTACGAAAATGATCCCAAATCAAACGGTAGAGATGAAACTGACTATGACCAGTCCCTTTAACGCCGAAAACTTAGTACACTATGAGTTGACGCCTGAAGGAAACGGGACGCGCTTTTCATGGGCGATGGAAGGTGATGGTGGATTCATGGGCAAACTAATCACGGTTTTCATGGATTGCGAAAAAATGATCGCCGGTGAGTTCGAAAAGGGGATCGCGCAATTGAAGACGATCGTCGAAAAGAACTAAACCGGAACGACTCTTTCTCGATGCGTTCCTGTTTGAAGAACAACCGCCGAGGATCAATAAGTCGAAGTCACCGAACTCGCATTTGAGATGGGATAGACCGAGGTCATTGCGTCAAGGACTTCGGCCGTTATCCCGTGGCTCGGTGAATTAGTGCCCAGATCTCCCCAGGTGGTGGCGCCACCGACGAATGAAGAAAACGTCAGAGGATCGGGACTTGTGCTCGATGTTGTGAAACCGGTCAGTGTCGTGTTGGTAAACGCGGTGGCATTTGGGCTCAGGGTGAAACCATTGGCCAGAACCAGACAGTTCGGAGTTACGCTGGAATCCGGATCCACGACGGCCAACGACGTGGCATCCATGCAAACAGAAAACGACTGCCAGTTCGCGTCCGTACCGCAGCTCGCCCCAGAGCTGTCATTGCAGAGTCTTCCGTCAGCATAGATATTTACCCCATCGGAGATCATCCTAAATCCAGCGCCCAGCTGATTGGGTGCGCCATTAGCACCGCTTACGGAGAACCCTCCGACAGTACCTTCCGTCGATGCAAAATAGAGTTCGAAGGAATTCGTGGTGGTCGTCGCTTTATAACGCGCCACATACATGCGAGCCGGTAAACTGGTCGTAGCCGGCGTATAGTTGAGGGATAGACCGTCGACGCTCTCTGGCGTGGCCGCCGAAGTGGAACCGAGGTTGCTTACGTTCGCAAAAGTTAGAAAAGCCCCGCCGACCGCGAGAGTGTCTTGCGCCATATCGGTCAGGGTGACCCAGATGGAAGTATTAGTTCCGCTCGTTCCAAAAACCTCTCCGGAAGCACCCGTCGATCCATTGAAAACAGCACTACATTGCAGTTGCCCAAGCGTGAATTTCAACATGTTATTGGACGTAGTATCCGTAGTATTCAAAGCGCTTAAATCAATCGTGTACGGACTCGCCGCTTTTGAAAGACATGAGTGACCTGAAATCGCTGCTCCATTGAAAAGATCGGATCGATCATCCACCTGCGTGACCTGAGATAGAAGATAGCCTTTTACGTTCGAGCCATCCCCGGGATTGAAATAATTTTGAAACGTGTTCGTAATATAAGTGGCTCCCAGCGCATTGACCGCAGAAGGCGTGTAGGTGCGCTGCGAGCCACTATCGTGACCCGTACGAAACGAACGTGAGCCGCCAGTCTTCAGGCCAGCGGGGAGAGCCCGGGTTACGAGAGGCACCAACTTAGGTATGGAAATCCCCGCACCCGCCGCGCTCGAAGAGCAACCCTGCATTAATAGACTCGCCGCAGCGATTGCAACCGCGCCCAAGGCAAACGCCAAAGATTTTCGATAACTAGTTTTCATTGGTCCTATCCTACTATCTCGGCTTCCGGCAGGTAGTTGCTTGCCTAGCAATTTTGGCGGCACTAGATGGGGGAAGCGGATTTACGGGTTATTGACTTGATAAAGTGCTGAGCTCTTATTCTACTTTAGGAGGAAGATTTCGCAAAGGGGGTGCGTACTTAAGGCGTGACCAACCGCCATAAAAAATGATATAGGCACTTTCATCTTATGAATAAACTTGTAAAAGGTATCGTTGAGTTCCGCAAAAACGCCTTACCCAGCTATCGCGAAAAGTTCGCACGTTTGGCCCTAGGCCAGTCTCCCGATACCTTATTCATCGCTTGCTCCGATAGTCGAGTCGTCCCGAACCTCTTTGCCTCGACGGATCCCGGCGACCTTTTTGTAGTGAGGAACGTTGGTAATCTCATCCCGGCTTGCGGGGGAGACGGGCATTCCAGCGCCGACGAATCAGAAGCAGCCGCGATTGAATTCGCACTGATGAACTTGAAAGTCTCCGATATCGTCGTCTGCGGGCACTCTCAATGCGGAGCGATGCACGCCATTATAGAGGGCCGGGAAAAAGTGGCCGCCCCCAATCTGCGAGCCTGGCTTCGGCACGGAGAGCCTTCATTAGGCAAGCTATCCAACGGGAACGGGGCATCGCCGTTAAATCGCCCTGATCGTCTATCCCAACTCAATGTCCTCCAACAAATCGAGCATCTGCGTTCGTATCCGGTCGTTAAAGATCGCCTCGCCAACGGTAGCGTTGCCTTACATGGCTGGTGGTTCGAGCTCACTACGGCAAACGTCTACGCATTCGAAGAGGACGCAGGGAGTTTCGTCCTAATAGACGAAGAAGAAGCCGAACGAATTCTGGCCCGGATGCGAACCGCGACGTCCCAAATCAACCCGCTTTCCGCATCTCCGCTGCGTCCTGCACCATAGCCAGACCGCCGAAAAGCGCACGGCACGCGCTATCGACAAGATCGCGGGTCAGCTGCGAAGGCAAGGTGTGATAGGAAATATGATCCGCGACACGGTTCAGGATATCGCGTGGGTGGACGCTGCGAAATTCCCGACCCACTTCCCGATAGTACTTCGTGATGAGGTAAGAAAAAGCCTCTTCATCGAATCCGATCTTTTTCTTCGCACAGATGGTTTGGAAGATGACTTTGAATTCTTTTTCGGTTGGGCTCGGCGTTTCGATCATGTATCGAATACGTCGCCAGAACGCTTCGTCACCTAGATCCCGGGGATCGAGATTAGTCGAGAGAATCAGTAATTGCTCGAAAGGCACTTCGATCTTTTTCCCGCTCGCGAGCGATAGGAAATCCATGCCTTTTTCCAAGGGATAGATCCAACGGTTAAGAAAATCGGTCGGCTTCACTTTCTGTCTTCCGAAATCGTCGACAAGCAGAACTCCCCCATTCGCCTTTAGTTGAAAGGGAGCCTCGTAACTGCGTTGGCCTCCCCGGAAATTCAAGTCCAGCATCTCTAGCGTGAGCTCGCCACCGACGATGATGAAGGGTCTTAGGACATAAACCCAACGGGGATCCAACCCTTTGGGATCTTTAGCGGGGTGGCCGTCCGGGAGAGCATCGGGAGGAATAACCTTATGGAGCTTTTCATCGAAAACCTGGATGACTTCACCAGCCACCTGAATCGCGTAAGGAACGAACATTCCCTGTCGCCACAGACGGGCAATGCGCTCGGACATGGTCGTCTTTCCATTCCCCGGCTTGCCGTAGAGAAAGATGGGGCCGCCCGAGTTGATCGCGGGCCCTAATTGGTTGAGATAATCCTGCCCGATCATAATGTCGGAGAACGCCTTATCAAGATGTTGTTTCCTGACTAAGTTCGTTTGAAATTTCTGCGACTGCACCGAGACGGTGTAATCCAGGATATCGACGGGCGAAGGGCCAAAATAGGGGGATCGCGCGGCTGCGGTCGCAGCTGTCTCAATTCCCTTGACCGTCAATCCGAAATCCAGACCGGCATTTCCGCCGATCCCCGAGCCGCCAGCCGTACCAATCAAATCTTTGTCGCGCATGTCCTGAATCACTGGTTCGATAAGAGAGTACGGAATCTTCAGAATATCGGCGAAATTCCCGCCGCGCGTCGGCCCCTGGGAATTCAAGATCTTCAGGATCGAAGCCTCGACGTAGTAAGCGTCAAGTTTGGCTTCTTCAAGGGATTCGGGGCGTTTGGGTAGCCACATGGTGTATCTCCGGACTATCTACCCTATCGGAGGCAATCCTCACCCGCATTACCGCGCAACGCGTTACCAGCCATTTCTAATGAAAGATCGCAGCGAGGTATGCTATGGGTCCCCCATGGAATCCGCAGTATGTGTCTCATGTCACGCCTCCAAAGCCAGTCTCAAATGCGGCTTTTGCAAGGGCAACGTTTGTAAACGCTGTGCCCAATACATCGAAAAAGAGAGTTTCTCGTTCCTAGAAAAAGTCCCGGACGAACTCTCGCACACTCTATACTGTTGCGCGTGTTTCTCCGAGAAAATCGCTCCGCAGCTAGCCATCTACACCCAGACGATGGCCCGCGCGAAAGGGGTCTTCGTTTTTCAAAAAAAACAAGGTGAACAAACCCGCCACATGAAACGCTCTGAAAAGCCCCTGCGAGTGTTAGACTGTTCAGACCGTGACGAGACTCTCCTGAGACTCGCCTTCTTCGCGGCGCAACTGGGATTCAACGCGCTAGTCGACGTAGACATCACGTCGCAAAAAGTAAGGCATTTCGGGTATCAAAATTCCAAGTGGCAGGGTGTCGGTATACCCACCCACATCGACGCAGAAAAGCTCGAACGCGAATCAAAACCAGGCAAAATCCTATTACCCCGCCCGCAAGAAAGGTAGTCGTTATAGTCGTTACCTTTCTTGCCGACTTACGACTCGATTCTTCCCGCGACGTAAATCTTTAAATTTTCAATGATTTTGCCTTTAACCCCGAGCTTGTGGGTGTCCTTCGGTCCAAGTGCGATGCAGAGATCCTCTTCAGTGGCGATGCTCAGAAACCTCTGAATCGCGCAACGATGACAGTCGGCGTGCACATCTAACATCATCGCACCGTGATATTGGGGAAGACCTTCGCCCTTGGTTGATAGCGGGAAATTGAGAGTGATGGTCAAAACCGTTTGTTTGCCCCGTACTGTTTCAGGTGAAAGCGTACAAGCGCGTCCTCCCAAGCAATCTACAGTCGTTTCCGCGTCAAGCTCAGTAAGAAGCCCTCTCAGCTGTCCGAACGTGGAACCGGTCCAGTCTTTCTTGTGTAAAACCCAAGCCCTACGCTGGGTCGGAGTAAACGCGGGTGACTCATAAGGAGCCGGTTCACTCAGGAAAGTGCGTGCGAATTTCCGCTCCTGCCCTTGAGGGTCGACGACACGTTGGTTCGCGCCTTGAGCCCCAAGCCAAACGTACAAAACATCCTTTTTATCCCTTACACCAGTGATCATATTATCCTTTTATCCACTATAAGACGTTCGGTAAGCCGTCCATCTTTCTCATGCCAGAGGACCTAATGACAAGGCAGTCACCATACTCGGTTCGATGCCAATTGTCGAAACGTCCTGCCAAATATAACTCATAGCATCAATTCGCGAAACGCGGGAATGAGATACTAGGGGATTAATCCCTGAGTCAAACTCAGGGATTAAAAGACGTAGGTGGTTTCTAAGTAGGCTCCGGTATAGGGTGGAACCTGCCGGCAAACACCGCCGGAGCAGATTACGCCCCCGCTCGTTTGCCCGACGAATGCTTTCGCAGTTAGGGGACCCGTCTTGTATGTGCTTCCCGCATTCACGAAATTCTGGCCCGCGGTATCGGGATTCGTTGGCACAAGCTCATAACCCAGAGATACATTGAACTTTTCATTGAAAGTATAAGTCGTCAGAAATTGATTGCGATCCTCTGGCGTGGGGGTTGAATCGAGATTCGTGACACGCTTATATTTTCTATATTCTAACTCCAGAAACTGACCCTTCGCCGTACGCCACTTCGTTTTTAGGCTCGCATGCGCTAACGTCTCTTTCGTGACGAGTGTGCGATAACCTGCCTTCGCCTCTACCTCGCTATGCAAAAGACCGTGGAACTTCGCACCAACGAGGCCATGATGTAGAACAGTAGTCCGTCCCTCGCGATCGTTTCCGCCGAGATATGATGCATAGACAGTCGCGAATGGATCATCGAATCGATGCTCTAGCCAAAGTCGACCCGCGGTCACGTTTTGCGTGTTTAAGGTGACCACGACATCGTCTTCTAGCGTCGGAGGGCGTCGGAAATCGTAGTTATAGGCCCGATAGTCCTTTACTTCGAGTTTTGCGATCCATGGCATGGGTGCCCAGGTCAGTGCCCCAAAACTGCCGTACCCGTTCGATACGGGAACGGATCCGTTCGTTAGAAGCTGAGTCACCAGAATATTGCTCTCCGCGTAAAAATCGAGCCCTTCGGCGATATTATCGATTTGCAGACTCGTTCCGACGGTGTGCCACCGTTTATCGGGCACGGGCAGTGCCAATGGCTCGTTCAGCGTGTAAACGTAGTGCGTGCCCACCTTCACGTCTTCCGTGACATTCGCTTTCACCGACGAACCACCGATCATGACCTGACGATCCTCGATCGGGTTTAATACGGGGTTGATGGCAACAGGAGCATGCAAGGTATTCACGCGCCCGGCAAACACGGCCACGTCAAAATGATCCGGGTGATAGCGCACCGAAGCACCTTCGACGGTATTATCGAGACCGAATACGGGATCGCGATAGAGCGACAAAGCGATCCCTCGACCTAGCTCCTGGTGACTGTCCCCAATCTCAATCTTCCACTCACGAAATTCGGCGGTACCCGTTTTTTTTTCGAGCTGGAAAGGCGCCGTGACTCCTTGTGGCCCGTCCGGAGACCATCGATTCGAGAAGTTGATGCCTAGGCTGTACTCCCGGTACTCACCTCGCATCGTATTCTCGTGCATCAATGTATTGGTCGGTTTTGCCGTCGGATCGTCGGGATCTTTCGAATTCGACAGAAGAAGGTGATCTGTCGACGAAAAAAGAAAAGCCCCGCCGGATTGAGTCGAAAGGATGCCTGGCGATGGATCAGCAGCCAGAACCGATGCCGATGCCAAGATAAAAATCATGGCGACGAAACGCCGAACCTCCTGCATACGTTTCCTTTCACCAAAACCAAAATATAGTAAGAAAAAGGACCGTGTTCCATGAGTCACTTAGTCGTTTTCGTGACGATTTCTTTTACTTTCGCGAACATTCCCTCGTGGAACCCGTTGAAAGTCGCCTCGATGTTACCCGTAGATCCTACCAAAACGGAGAACGGTAGTGTTTTTGACGTATTGTACTTCGCGAGAATTTCCTGTTTGGGATCGAGCGCGACGGTGAACGGAATCTTGTGCATGCGTACCGATGGTTTGATATCGGTCGCTGTCTCAGAAGTATCGACGTTCACGCTAATAACATCGAGAGGAAGATTTGGCTCCGCTTTCAAATGCTCCGTCACATGAGTAAGCTCTTCGATACAGGGAGTGCACCACGAGGCCCAGAAAGAAACGAGCAGCGCACGACCTGGTTTCAACGACTCACCTAGCGATATTTTTTTTCCGGCCAAGGTATCCGCCTGGAAGTTCGGCGCCACGGTCCCGAACGAGACCCCGCTAATTAGCACAGTCAATAATATGACTCGCATTTATCGTCCCATTACTTGCGATTTGATGAAACCGGCAATGGCCTCTGGCATAAACGTGGTATCTCCCGCGATATATTTTTGCAGGACGTTTCCACCCGCATCGAGAACTACCGCAGCGGGAACGTCCCGGCCAAGCCCGTATTTCTTAAACGTCTTCCAGCGCCAACCATCGGGTTGGGTTCCATTGGCGCTTGCGAAATACTTGCTCTTATAATAATCGGCGAGCGTTTGATCGGGCGGCACCGAGGCTGGGTCGCCGGATGTCACGTAGATCTGGACGTTAACATTTTTCCGCGCCGCCGCAGGCAGTTGAGCCAGGAGCGATTCGATTTGGGGAAATTTGGCTTTACAGACATCGCAGTATCCCGCTCCGAAAACGAGGAGCTGGACCGCGTGCCTAGGATCGGTAATGGGGGGGGGAGTCGGTTCGCTGACCGGAGATTTACCACATCCCACCAAGACGAGTGCGAAAAGGATCGGAAGAGATTTCCTCATGAGCGTGGCCTCCTGAATTACCGACAGGGTATCTATGAAATTCATAGAACTCCTGGCGCTATATTTCTACGCTACCGGTAGCGAAACTGGTTTGCCAAACGAGGCTATATCTCGCGTTAACAACTGTACGCTACTTGTCAGAGGGAAAAGGGAGGACACGAAGAGAACGGTGCGTTATTATAGTACCGCTCGACGGCTCACTGGTAATAGTCGAGCTTACGATTGATCTTGTCGAAATAATCGTCGCCCGTTCGGACATAGTTCTTGGCGCGGTTCCAGTACTGCTTGGCTTCCTCGATTCGGTTCATGCTCTCAAGAATATAGCCGTGCGTATAGGCTTCCTTCGCAAGCCGGTTCAGCTGCTTTTTCGCCTTAGTGACGCATTCTTTGGCTTCTTCATAAGCGGCGTCGCGCTTTAACATCTCCTCGCATAGATCTCGACTCGCGTTGTAATCCCCTTCGGCGTACTTTTCCTTGGCTTGAATCAAGAAAGGCTCGAACTCATCTTTCTGAAGCATCCGAGCGCGATCGATAATTTGTTTCGCCTCGTTTAGGTACTGAGTGTCTCCCTTGAGCTCGATCTGGCGAATGCGATCCGCCGTGTCGATGGCCTCCTGGTAGCTTTTATTGGTAAACGCCGCGACCGCTTTTTGAAAAAGCTCGGCGACGAGTTTACGTTTGTCCTGTTCCGGATCCTTATCGGGGGGAATTTCGTCTACGCTGCGCACCTTCAATTCGGCGGCTTTGAGGCCCTTGACCGCAAGCTGATTCGTGGGATCGATAACGATCGCCGAGTTGAACGACTCTGCGGCGCGCTCAAAATCACCTTCTTTAAGATACTCCTGACCTTCGTCCAAATAGATTTGCAGATCCTGTTTCTCGTCCTTTTTTGCCTTCTCTTGCGCGTCCGCGATCTGTTTCTCTTTCACCTTCTTCGAATATTGGTCAAGAAGCTCACGCGACTGTTTGTAGTAGGGTAGGTAGTCATGGATCTTTCTCAGGTGTCCTACCGCTTCTTCGTACTGGAAGAGCTCGGCCGCCTTCTGAGCCGAGTTATAGTGACCCTCTACCATGCGCTGGAGCTCCGGAGAGAGTTCCATATACTCTTTCGGCATCAAAGCAGGGAGTTTCACGTCTGCCGGAGTCGACTTCTGCGCCGTCTCTTCCACTGGTTTCCCATCTTTTCCGACCGGTTTTCCGTTATTGGTACCAGCGGGCAGGACGAAATAAAGGACGATGAGCACTGCCAACGCACCAATGAGAAGTTTTCGAAGGCCATTTTTGCGTGCTTGAGGCAGCCCCCCCTCTGGTACGAACTCTCCTGGATACATCGGCGGAGGAACGTTCGGCTGCTGTTGCATGTCCATCAGGACTTCGTCGGGAATGGCATCGATCTGCATCGAACGCGTCTGTTCGAAGACAGGCTGCTCATCCACAGAGGCGTTAGCCAGCGTCGCCTGTCCTCCTATCGGGGCTAACTTGCCCCCACCACCGACGGAGCCCGAGACCATGTCATGAATGAGAAACTTCATCTTCGATCGACCAATTTCGATCTGATCGAAACTTGAAAGCGGGTGCTCCAGAACGCGCATCCCATTTACATAGGTGCCATTGCGGCTGTTCATATCGATCAATCGATATCCCATGCCAACTCGCGTGATCTTGGCGTGGATTCGCGATAACTTGTCATCGTCCAGATAAATATCGGCCCGCTTGCTGCGTCCGAACGTCACTTCATACGTCTCGATGGGAATTTCTTCGTTTTCGCGAGGCCCCTCCGTGAAAATGAGTTTCGCGACGAGGGGACGAATTTCAACTTCCGTCTCCGATCGGTTCATCGAACTTTGATTGGTGCCACCAGCCACCGGACTCTCCGCAGGAGCCGGCGCCTCCATCTCAGCCACTCCGCCGCCCACGTCGATCGCGGCCGCCCCTCCCGCCACATCTCCCGCGTTAAGATCGTTAAGGCCACCGCCGCCATCAACTAAACCGCCATTTTCCGCGCCCCCCAAATCAGAGAGAGCGGCGTCCGCGGGTTTAGCGTCCGGCGGTTGGGATTCACCGGCAGCGGCACCGATGTCTTTTTCACCGTGGAAAACAATAATCTTGAACGGTCCTATTGTAATCTCGTCGCCATCCGCAATTTCGCTGGTCTCCTTCGGTTTGCCATTGAGCTTCACCCGTCCCGCGGTACTCATGTTCGTCATGTAGATGGTGGCTTCCGTGACACGCAGCTCGAGATGACTACGGCTAACACCATCGTGAAGAAGGGGAATGTCCGAGAAATCGGACCGACCCGCGCGATAAACTCCCTCGTCGAACACCTTCGCAAAGATCTCCCGGCCGTTTTCGTATACTTTTACCGTTGCTTTCATGGAAACAACTCCGCCGCCTGCAACCGTCGTTTACATAACGCGACATATCGCTCGGCCTCGACGACAATCGCCTCTTGTGGTCGATGTTGCATGAGCGCGACCGTCTCGCCGAAGTGGTACATAGCGCGCTGGTACTGCAGGGATTCGAAGTACTGTACCCCCATTTCCATATGTTTCTTCGCTAGGGCCTCTACCTCGTAGACGGCAAGGCGTAGGTATTTTTCCGCGAGCTTGTGTCCTCGGAAAAAAGAGAGCGAAGTTTGGAAAGAATCGATCGCGCGCTGAAGATTCCCGGCCAGGTATTCCCGCTGCCCTTTGCGAAAAAACTGCTCGGCCTCTCTAAGACTCGAGTTGCTCCAATCCAGTTTCATCATTTCTTGTTCGGCCTGTTTTAGGGAAGGATCCTCGATGCTGACGACCGAAGTTTTCTTCGGGTTGCCCTCCATCATATTGGGTTCCTTCGCGGCGTCGAATGCGCGCGACAACGTCGATAGCTGTTTTTGCAGGGTGAGTTTCCGATCTTTAAGCGCATCGAGCTCACCGTTCGGATCCTGACCGTTCTGGGTGATATCCGCGATTCGTTTGTCGATGTTTGAGATTTCGTTCTGCACGTCATCGGCGGCGGCCTTTGTATCCGCGCCTGCCGAGGCAGCCTTTGGTGGCGCGTCTTTCGGCGCGCCATCCGGAGTGCTGTAATTCACGTAGAGGAACGCGAGAAGCAAACCGACTACGCCGTAGATCATCAATCGACGATTCGGTTTCTTTTTTGTATTTGAAACCGCCTCGGCGGCCACTCCCTCTTCCATTCCAGGAACCGCCGCCAGTGGGACTTCAGGTTCCTGTCGGACAGCCAAAGGTACGTTGGGTTCGCGAAAGCGGAACACGAAACTCCCTACCTGGACAATATCCCCGCTTTGTAGCCAGGCTTCGTTGACCGCGGTTCCATTAACCTGAACCCCGTTTTTACTTTTGTTATCGCGAATGAACCAGGCGCCTTCGCTCTGCATCAGATGCGCATGGACGCGCGACACTGCCTCGGCCTGAACCACGATATCGTTTTCGTCGCTACGACCAATGCTGAGTTTCTGCCCGGAGAGCTCTATCGTACGGCCTTTTTGCGGACCCGTAACTTGCTCGATGAACGGCAGGGCAATCTCAGATGGCTCTACGGGACTTTCCACTGCCACCGAAGCGATAGGTTCCCCGACAACTAAGGGGGCACCACCTGTTTTATGTGAACCCGTACTCATGGTTCGTCGCCATCCTCCGTACTGCGGCTTCCCGTACCACCGCGAGACGCCTGGGATACTCTCTTAGTCAAACGCTCACGTGCTCGCGCCGCGCAATCTTGCGCTTCTTTATAGACGGGATCGCGGCGAAGCATTTCCTCGCAAAGATCACGGCTCGCCGCGTAGTCACCAGCGTCGTATTTAGCCTTGGCTTCGAGCACAAACGGATCAAATTGCTCTTTCTGTAGTTGGCGCGATCGATCGATTGTCTGCTTCGCTTCGTTCAGATACCTGGTGTCCCCGCGAACCTCGATCTTACGGGCAGCCTCGGCGAGGCTTATCGCCTCCGAATAACTCTTGCGCTTCATCGCCGCCGCTGCTTTGGCAAGCAACTCATTCACCTCCCGCTTCCGTTCTCGTTGCTGGCGACGGATTTCCGTCCGGCTTACTTTGGGCTTGAGCGGCGCCGGCAATGAATCAAGCGAGATCATTTCGAGGTTTTGAGTCTTGTACTCCGCCGCACGTAGCCCCTTCATCGCCGTAATGTTCTGCGGATCGATTACCAAAGCGATTTGAAACGCACTTGCCGCGCTTTGAAAATCGGACTTACCCAAGAAGTTACGCCCCTCTCCCAGGTAAATTTCCAGTTCTTGTTTATCATCCAACTTGGCGACCTCGCTTGCCGTAAGTTTGTTCGGCAGAACGGAACTGGTTGATCGAGAGTCAGCAACGGAATCGCGGACCGGTTTTTTTTTCGCCGCCGTTACTCCTTCTGGCTTCGACGAAAGCGTCTTTTGTAGAGCCGCCGATTTATCGGGTAACTTGCCGAACGTGACCGATTCGGCGTCCGTTTCTCCATCGTCACCGTCTTCACGTCTAACGAGCGCGGATGCCTTGGTTGCCAATCGAGAGAAAAGGCCCACGGCCCTTTCATCGCTGTGGGAACTAAAAGCCGTCACAAAATAAATGACTCCGGAGAGGATTGCGATAGCGACGCTGTACAGAGGCGCTCGATTCGGTTCCTTCAGAATCAACGCACCTTGCGCCGCGACAGCCGCGTTGAAAGCCGAAATTTCATCCCGTACCGAATAAGAGCTTCTTGGGTGATCCGAATCTGTAGTCTGGGCCTCCACGACCGGGTGATTGAAACGAAAAACATGATCTCCAATTTGTACTATATCGCCGGGGATTAGACGCTTTTCCGTAACGGGAACGCCATTTACGATAACGCCATTTTTGCTTTGATTATCTTGGACGAACCAGGCCGCTTTATTTTTTATGAAATGGGCATGACACCGCGACACGTGATCGCTGTTTAATACGATATCGTTATCGATCGTACGGCCAACGCTCATTCTGTTCGCGGAAAGCTCGAAAATCTTCCCGCGACCCACACCGCTGGTTTTTTCCAGAAAAGCGCCAGCATCGCGTCCCGAAAATGTGTTTTTAGCTGGCATTTATCATTTTTACCGTTAGTAAAATCATGCGAATCTCCCCGGCCTTATTCTTCCAGCCGACTGCCGACATATTTCGAGCGATGCCATTTATATCCAGCATCGATGCCTGTGACTCACCCAATGTTCCAATCACGCGCTCGGTCATGTC
>Ga0206963_10069_pt2 | contig 29171 bp, 27 predicted proteins | sample Alteio_BWOrgHeat_28_FD_152958 | JGI IMG/M metagenome (GOLD analysis project Ga0206963, IMG submission 152958) | Enriched cells from forest soil in Barre Woods Harvard Forest LTER site, Petersham, Massachusetts, United States -... | ecosystem: Environmental > Terrestrial > Soil > Temperate forest >... | reverse complement strand
GCTTTCCGACTCCTTGTTTTCTTTCATCGTTTTAAGTTTTTTGTTTTCTTTTTCCAGTTCTAGAGCCTGTCTTTCTAGAGTTTTGGTCGCGCGAGCGCTTATGTCGCTGCCTAATTGCCTTACATCCATCGTCTGCGAACCCGCGAACGACTTCGCAGGCGTGGCAAGCCAAGCCAAAAAGATCAAAAATAATGTAAATCGTTTAGACACGACTTTGAAAAATCCTCCTACCTAACCAGTAAATATTGCATACGACAGGCCACATTGGTCTCGGATGAGACAGGTAAGTATTGGAATTTGCACGGGGGAAAATGGGTGGGGTGTATACCTTTTAGGGTAGTTCTGTATACGGGGTGATCAGGTGGGGAGTGTGGGGGGTAAGTCGTTGGAAGGGTTGGGAGATTGATGTACAGATCTCGTCGAAGTCGAAATCGTATCTCGAAATCGTATCAGCTTACTTTTAGAACCGGACAAAGAATGGGTTCTAAAAGTAAGCTGATACGTTTTGGAACTACGGCTCTCTTCTCGCCTTCAATCCCATTCGACAAACTACGAAACTAAAAAGCCAGGGGACGTGTCTTTGCAAGAATGCGGCGATCTTGGCGTGGCCGGTGATCACCTCTTCGCGTTTGCGTTTTAATATCGCTCTGACAATGTGACGTGCGGCTTTGGGGGTGCGCATTCGGATCCAATTGGGAATTTTATCTCTGGAGCGTTCGTGCCAGCGGCCTTTGTTGTCGACTTGGCGGATTTCGGATTCGACAAAACCTGGGGCGATGTGGGTGACCGAGACGCCTTCGGGTTTTAGCTCGTAGTAAAGAGCGTCGCATAAAGCGCGAACCGCAAATTTACTCATGCCGTAGGGGGAACTATTGGGGAGGCAGACGTAGCCGTTGAGACTTCCTATGACGGCGACTCGACCTTTGGAGGCTCTTATTTCTGGAAGAGCCGCTTTGATCGTTCGGATGACTCCCCAAACGTTGGTGTCAAATTGTCGTCGGTAATCATCAAGAGTCATCCTTTCGAAAGGACCTACGACGCCAAAGCCGGCGTTGGCGATCACCACATCGATGCGTCCCCAGGCCGCTTTCACTTCAGCCATGGCCCGAGGCAAGTCCTCGTCTTTGGTCACGTCACAGGTCACCGTCAAGGATTTGCCTCCCTTGCTCTCGATCTCACTACCCAGAGCAACCAGTCTGTCCTTTCGGCGTGCTAACAGCGCCACCGAAAAACCGTGAGCCGCTAATTCTCTAGAGAGCGCTTCGCCAATTCCCGACGAAGCACCGGTAACCACCGCGACTTTTCCCTCGTAATTTTTCATACCCACCGATACCTCCCGGTCTTTAACAGTCGTTAACGTCGAAATCCCTGTCCCACCTACTTCTTGGATACAGGCTCTACACTTAAGAGTAGCTGCACTCTCTTACCAAAACCCATAGACATTTCAAGAGGAGGTCCTTATGGACACCGGAATTGAAATTGGAAATTGCTTGGCCTAATGTCCTCAGTTGGCTTTGGGGCGATAGACTCGAAACGCCTCTCGCAAAAGCGAGATATCCGCTAACATCTTTTCGGCGACGCTTTCGGGCAGATAGACGGCGCCTCCCAACAATTGACCATTCATGCGCACGTCCACTGCCATATGGGGAATCCATTCATCGCCCATGTGATTAAGGTTGAGGAAAAAGAGGCGTTCGGATTCGCGGTGCCTGGGAACTTGAGTTAGCGAGATAGTATTAGAAACATCGACCGGTTGGGGGTGGCGTATGGAACCTCCCTTTTCTTCCGACACCCAGTCGTAATCCAAAAACCAATGCAGAGGATTGCTTCGAGGAACAGCCTCCAAACTTAAGATCAGTCCATCCAGTTGCTGGCCCGGAGTCGCGTCCTCTCGGGTCCGCTTACGTAACCAAGGTTCTATTTGATTGAAAGAGGCGATTATTAAACTGATCCACCTCACCTCCTGCTTCTGTACTTGGTCGGGTGCCGGGTTTCGGAGATTGGTTGCCAACAGATCCGGCATCGACGACATACTGGAAAATAGATGTCCGGCAACGGCCTCACGGATCCAAGCGGTTCTTACTTCAGGGGTCGACGGCGTTGCCGAGTCGATGACATAACGATTGGCGATCGCCGTGAAAAAGGAAGCGCCCACTTCGGGACCATAGACCTCGGAAACAAATTTCGACCAACGCAACATCAGGTGAGTGTAGATAACCCAACCGCCGTAGATCTTATACCTTTCCCAGATGTTCCAGAAATCTCCCGGGGATAAACCTCCCCGCTGATTGACCGAGTTGGGGATAGAAATTTGCTCGTGGGTGAAAAAACCGCCCGCCCGCAGCCGCTCATAGGGAGCGATCCAGGGTGCGTAGTCGACTTGAGGGTTTACCACAACGGCCGCGCATCGAGCCAGGTCATCCGAAAAGACCGTAATCGCGCGAGCGCTCGGTGAACCAAATATAAGAGACAGCAAGACCGCTAAGAATGTGTGCGAGCTTCGAAAATCCAACTCAACCCCCGTTACACCCCGTGTTATCGTTATAAGGGGTCGGGATAGCGCTGTCCAGCAACTACTTTCGGCCGAGAGCCTGTCGTCGATATGAGGGGGAAATTCCTTTACCGTCCCCCTGAACAACCTCCAGAGTTCGATCCTTGGTTTCCGGTAGCGTCCACACCCAAACTCCCGTCAGTACCGCAAGGACTAACGGAACCCCTAGGGCTCCGGTAACGTCCCAGCGAGACATGGCGGCCATCACAACAAAAGGAGCCAGGAACTGAGCGCCACGGGCAAGATTGTAGATCGTTCCCATCGCGAAATTTCGAATGGGAGTTGGAAAAAGTTCCGCGAGCAATACCCCAAAACCCGCCGTACATCCCGAACCCACCCCCAGAAAAAACATCACCGGCCAAAAAACCGTTCGGTGTTGCAGTAGCCAAACCCATTGGAAAGCCAACGCACCAAGCGCCAAGCTCGAAATAGCGGAATAGACACTAAACGCCAATCGCCTCCCAAAACGATCCGCAAACACCCCAAACGTCTGCATCCCTAAAAACTGTCCCACTTGGGCGGTCATGATCCACAGAAGGGATCCGGCCATCGGTTCGTTAAAGCGAGTCTGGAAGAGTTGGGGCAACCAAACATAGCAGGTCCAATAGGTTCCAAGCTTAAAGATCGCAAGAATCAGGGCGAGCAACATCGTCGCCATTCCCCGAGGTGTAGCGAGCCAGGATTCTCGAAGATGGACTCGGGCCTGTTTAGATTGAGCCTCCCAAAGAGTCGATTCCGGAACATGTTTTCTAACGACAAAACCCCAAAAGCCAGTCGCCCCCGAAACGAGCAAGACCACTCTCCACCCCACCCAAGGGGCGATGAGAAATCCCACGATAGCGGCCAGCGCCACTCCCACGGGTTCCCCCGATTGCAGAAAAGAGGCCGCTCGCGCCCGCTCCCCTCGTTCTGCCGTCTCGGCCACCAAGGCGTGGCCGACTGCCCATTCTCCGCCGAGGCCCAGTCCGGCCACGGCTCTAAGAAAAATAAAAACGGCGGCATTCGGCGAAAAAGCCGAGAGCGCGGTCCCGATTGAATAGAGGAGGATTGTCCAGGTCATCACCTTTCTACGTCCATAGAGATCCCCCAGTCGTCCAAAGATAATTCCACCAATGCCCGACATGCCAAGGCCGATGCCCAAAAGCCAAGACTGCTCGGAATGCGTCAGCGAGAAAGTCTGAGAGATCTGAGGAAGCAAATAGCTAATGAGCACCAGATCGTAAAAATCAAAGAGCCAACCGACGAAACAAATAAAGATAGTTTTAATGTTTGAGGGCAATCTCACCGAGTGACGACTCCCGGTATCCGACTAGATTCCTGCGAAGATCGACGCAGCGCTCGCCAGCCCGCGTCCGACAAGATGACGACCAGGCAAATAAGCATCATGACCGTGAGCGATAGATCCACCACCCCACGCAAGGCCTCACTTGGGTTGGAGGAATGCGACCAGGGGAGAAACTGCGTCACCATCAACTCATAGGCGCCCGAGACCGTCGTGATGATGACAAATACCATCGGCAAGAAGGTGACCCAAAAGTATTTGCGCTTACTCGAATTTAACAGGATCGTCGTTCCCGCACAAAGCGCTATCACCGCCATCAATTGATTAGCCACTCCAAACATCGGCCATATCGTGGAGATACTCCCCGTATAAATGAAATAACTCCAACCCAGGACCGTAAGCAGTGAAGTGAATATGGTTCCCGCCATCCAGTTGGTTCTAGCCAGAGGTGCGTAGACCTTCCCGAAAAACTCCTGCAAAATAAAACGAGCAATCCGAGTTCCCGTATCTATCGTCGTCAAAATAAACAGGGCCTCGAACATGATGGCGAAATGGTACCAATAGGCCATGAGGTGTTTTAACCCGGGAACCGCGCTAAAGATCTTAGCCATCCCGATGGCGAGAGAGACCGCCCCTCCCACACGTCCCTGCACCTTCTCTTCCACCTGCTGCTCTAATACCGGCAGCTCCTCGATGTGGTAGCCAAAGACTTTAAGCGATTCGAATTTTTGAGGTGAGACGTTAATGGCGAAGTAGTCGCCAGGTGCGATGTTGGAAACGGCAATGAGCGCCACCACACCGACCAGCCCCTCGATCAGCATGGCCCCATATCCGATGGTGCGACAATCTTTCTCTTTAGACACCATCTTGGGAGTGGTTCCTGAAGAGACTAGCGCGTGAAACCCAGAAATGGCTCCGCACATAATCGTGATAAAGACGAAGGGAAAGACTTTACCCGGTATGATAGGACCACCGCCGTGAATGTATTGGGTAAGGGCTGGAATCTTCATCTCAGGGTTCACGATAAGCACCCCCAAGACCAAAAGACCTATGGTCCCTATTTTCATGAAAGAAGAGAGATAATCGCGTGGACACAACAAGAGCCAAACGGGAAGCACCGACGCCACAAAGCCATATAGCGCGATGGCAAAGGTGACCTCGTTCTTGCTCAAGGTAAAGTACGGCTCCAAAAATGAGTGCGGAATAAATCTTCCGGCCGCCACCGCCGCTAAAAGGGCTATCACTCCGAACACGGTCGCTTCACCCAATTTTCCGACTCTCCACCGATGAGAGTAAAACCCCATCAATAAAGCGATGGGAATGGTCATGGCGATGGTAAAAGCTCCCCAGGAGCTTTCACTGAGCGCATTCACGACGACAATCCCAAGCCCCGCCAAGGCGATGATAAGGACAAACAGCACGCACACGCCCGCCGCCACTCCCGCCCAAGGTCCTATTTCTGCCTTTACGATCTCAACGATCGATTTCCCGTCCCGGCGAGTAGACGCGACCAACACCACAAAATCCTGCACCGCGCCAGCCAGCACGACGCCCACCACCAGCCACAAGAGGCCCGGAAGGTAACCGTACTGGGCCGCGAGCACCGGGCCTATTAATGGCCCAGCGCCTGAGATCGCGGCAAAATGATGACCAAAGAGCACCCATTTATTGGTCGGGACATAGTTCTGCCCGTCATTGAGCCGCACCGCCGCCGTCAGTCGGGTATCATCAAGAACACAAATTTTTGCGGCGATAAAGGCACTGTAGTAACGGTAGGCGATGGCAAGAACACAAAGAACCACCACCATAATAGGAAGCGCCGTCATTTTTATCCCCCCAACTCATGACCCGATGAGAGGACGAGTATAAATAGATTCCGGCGCTAAGGCGAGCAATTGTAAAATCGAACTGAGGGTTAGAGGTTAACCTGCATGGTAGCGAAACGCGCTCCTATGCCCACACCGATTTGACTTCTCCCGTTCATCATATTGTTGAAATGGCCATCTGAAGTCCGCCACTGCTCGAAATAACTTTCGGCAGTATGAGGTCCCGTGTTGTTGGCAACATTTTCATAAACTCCCGCATAGGACCCGTGAAACATACCGCCGGCCGCGGCCTGTGCCTTGGTCTGATCCCGTGCTTGGTCCATCAACTTCTGACTCACCGATAAGATCGATTTTCCGGCACTCTGCCGCAATTGATTGGTGAGTCGAATCACCGCGCGTTCGGCGTCGGTCAAAACCACATTTTCACTATTGGGAACCAGCGGATCACTGTTATCCGCACTTCCACTGGGTTCTGATTTCGCCACGGACGCGGTCGCTTTCGGAGCGTCATTCACCACCGATTTTTGAGCGGGTGCCGCCTGAGTTGCCGCCGGAGCGCTCTGGTTGCTAGTCACCGGGGCCGTCACATAGCCAGGATCTCCTTGTGTCACCGGAACAAAGGAAGGATAGGACTGATAAGGTCCATAACTTCCGGGCCGGCCCACATAACAAGTTCCGACCGGTGTTTGCACCGCTCCCGGCGCTGAAGAATAATGCGTCGGAGCAAGAGTAGGAGTATCCCCGTGATCCGCATCCACCGGTACACTCAATGCGATCGGCGAAAATACACCGACGGCGAAAAATAAAAAATACCAACTTCGATTCATGCGATGAAACAGATGCAATGACAGTGCCGAATTTCGCCGCATTGCATACTGCCGGTTGCTATGTAGACCGGTGGTTTACTGACTAGCGCGTAAAACCCCGAGTGACAAAAAGCGGCCCTTTATGGGCAATGAGACCTCCAGAACTCAGGGACATGTCTGACAGATTTAGCGCATGCGTTGAAGATGATTTGGAGAATCTTCATGGCATAGGGCACGGAGATCCGGAGGATCGTCTATAAAAATATAAAACACAGTGGTATTTCGATAAGGACAAACAAAGCCGCAGAAATAGACAATGCCGGTTCCCCTCTCGAGGAACCGGCGGCAGAATCTAACTCAATTTTTGCGAACTAGTTCAAACGACCGTACTGCGTGTATAGATTTTCAATAATCTGTGACAACTCTACCGCTTCCGGCGCCGTATTTTCGTACTGTTGTTCACAAATAGTGCCGCTCCGCAGGAAGACACTTTCGTTATCGGCAGTGAGCTCCGGGCTGAAATCGGGTTGTCGAAAGCACATGGCATGAGTAGGAAGCTTCACTACTTTTCCACTTCTCGCGGCTTCAACGAGATCGTTAATGTGCTCGACTTGATTGGCGCTAAGATAGTCGACTACCGTCACCACCGGCGCGACTCTAGACGCGCTAGAAAAACTCGTGCGTTCCACTGTGCCATCTGCCAATACCAGTACCGTGACCTGTGACAACGTAGGCGTCGCAGGAACTTCGGTCATTTCCAAACGAACATTCTTGGTCTGCGCGTTCGCGGTTAATGAACTCACCAACAATACTAAGCCAAAAAATAATTTTCCCATGAGCTTACCCCCAAATTAATTGGCGAGTGATTCTCGCCGTGTTGCTCGGCATAGAGCAATCGCCGTACCAATGGATTTAGGCTTAAAATGGAAGAATCGGTCTGGCTCCAAACCAGTCTGGGGCTATCAGTTTGGCACTGCGAGTGGAAAATTTAGGTCGCTTTTTTTCGGGTAAGCGGAATGTCATAACGCTGGGCCTTTCGGCTCAACGTTTTTCGATCGATCCCTAGTAGAGATGCGGCTTTGCTCTTATTCCAGTTCGTATCTTCTAATACTTTTAGAATGTGCACTCGCTCCACCTCCTCCAAAGAGGTCCGGGGGACATTTCCTTCAATAAGCGGATGAGAATCCGAAGTGGATAATGGTGCCGTGGCTTCACTGAGACTATCTGGCTGGAAACTGCTTATCTCCGTCGGGAAGTCTTCCGGGTATAAAATCGTCGTGCGAGTCATCGCGACCGCTCGCTCGATCGCATGTTCCAGTTCGCGAATATTTCCAGGCCAAGCGTAGTGGAGTAACAGGGTCATCGCCTCTTCGGAAATATGTGAGATCTTTTTGGATGACTGCTCACTAAAGCGACTGACAAAGTGATTTACTAATTCGGGCAGATCCCCCATGCGTTCCCGAAGGGGGGGAAGATCGATGGAGATAACCTTGAGCCTATAATAGAGATCCTCACGAAAGCGATTTTCCCGAACCGCCGTCTCCAAATTGCAATGGGTCGCGGCGATCACTCTCACATCGGCTTTACGGACTTCGTTAGTGCCAACCGGCTTAAATTCCCCCTCCTGCAATACCCGTAATAATTTCACCTGAAGGGCCGGAGTGATATCTCCGATCTCATCCAAAAAGATCGTACCACCATTGGCCTCTTCAAAAAGACCGGCTTTGTTGGCAACGGCGCCCGTAAAAGAGCCCTTCACATGGCCAAACAGCTCCGACTCCAAGAGGTTTTCCGCGAGCGCCCCGCAATTTACCGCGACGAATGGCTTTTGGCGGCGAGGACTGTTGTCATGCGTAGCACGGGCCACCAACTCTTTTCCCGTACCCGATTCGCCATTGATAAGTACATTACTCGTCGCCATGGCCGCACGAGCCAGCGTTTTGTAGACCTCAACGATCTGCGGAGATTTTCCAATTAACGTCTTAGTGGAAAAGGGAACGGTCGGCATCGATTGCATTGCCGGCAGGCTCATAGTCTCCCAATGTTTCGCGGCCCGACCCAATACGGCTTTAAGCTCATTTAATTTGAAGGGTTTACTAATGTAATCGAACGCACCCTGTTGAATAGCCTCGACCGCACCTTCCATCGTTCCGAAACCGGTCATGAGAATGACAATACTGCGAGAGCCCATTTTCTTAAGCTGCGCCAAAAATTGTAGACCGTTCACTTCCAGCATTCGAATATCGGAGAGAATCAGCGCGAATTCCTCTCGCTTAAGGATACGAAGGGCTTCTTCAGCACTCCCCGCGTGAGATACGAGGTAGTTCTTCCGCTCGAAGATCTCCTTCAAGAGGTCTCTGGTGACTTTATCGTCGTCAACGATAAGTAGTCTCAGACGTTGGCTTGATATGGAATCTTGAGTTTGACTTTGGTCCATGCGCCCTCTTTAGAGCTTATCTCTAACACACCACCATACTTGCTGGCGAGCTGATGGCAAATAGTTAGTCCTAAACCGGTACCTTCTCCGGGCCGCTTCGTGGTAAAAAAAGGCTTCATCACATTTTTAAGATCAGCCTTCTTGATACCGGTCCCCGTATCGGAAATGCAAATTTCAGCCCACTCCTCCGCGCCTTCTCTCCGGGTGTGACTCGTAATCTCAAGAGACAGCCGGTCTCCCCCCTGTCCTTTCTTACTTTGCAAACTATCTAGCGCATTGTTGGTTAGATTGAGCAAAATCTGTTCGATGTCCGTCGGGACCACGCGAATTGGGCCCATGGTGCGATCCAGTGATGCTCGATAGTCCACGCCGTTACGATCTAATCTAGGGCGCATGATACCGATGGTCTTGTCGACCAGCGAGTTCAAATCCGAAAGCTGCTTTTGAGACATGGGTTTAGAGGTCGTCTGCAAGAAGCCTTTCACGATCTGCTCGATGCGAAGCAGCTCCCCGCTGATGATGTCGAAGCGGTCCACGCGGCGTGGATGGGGAGTCGAGGAATCCGTGATCTCTTCCTTCAATAGTTGCAGATGCCCGCCGATGGCATTTAGCGGGGTTCCTATTTCGTGGGCAAAATTCGCGGTGAGTTCTCCCATGACCGCCAACTTTTCCACATTCATCATGTGCCTTTGGGCTTCATGCAACTGTTCCGAGAGTTGAAGGTTTTGATTTTCGGCCTGTCGCAATAATTTCTCGTTGACGATGGTCTTCTTCAAAAAATAGTTCAAAATAAAAATGAGCAAGACGACGTTTACCGCCGCCGCCAGACCCGTCACTTTCCAAAACGTCCCCAAAACTCGATCCACACTTCGCGTAGACACGAGCAGATGGACGACTCCTAATATTTTTGCGGGCGTCTTTTTCGATTTAGTCGCCTGCTTGATGGGAATAATAATTTTCCAATTGGGAACTCCTTCTTCGGAGGAGACATACTCACTCACGGCCTGATCGGTCCAGGTCACACTGGGGGGCGCCACGTTGGGATCATCTTCAACACTCGAAGCAATGAGTTTTAATACTCCCGAGGCATCGCCCACAAATACGTCCATCCGAATGACGCTGGGCTGATAGTAGAGACGATTTAGAATATCTCTTTCAATCTCCTGGCTAGGGTTGACCGCCTGAAGCAATCGATTGCTCACAATCTGAGCGGCGAGGGCTTCGCCCGTGCTGATACCTAATTGACGGAGATCTTGTTCAAGTAGGGGATGGGTAAGCTTATTTTGGATTACCGTAACGATTAGATACGTAGGTAAAATGACCGCGACCAAGACCAGGACGATCTTGGATTTGATGTCTAGTTTCGCGGTGCGCCACATCATGTCTTAAATTCCTCTCTAACGCATCGGGAGAATCCGGGCCTTTGTTTAAAAAAGCAAAGGGGAACTCGTGATGAGTTCCCCTTCGCAAAGTGCAGACTAATCCGCCCTAACTACTTCGTCTCAGCAGGAGCTGTCGTGGTAGTGGTGGTGGTTTCCGTCTTCTTAGAGCTATCGGTCGTCGTAGGAGTGGTCGCCTTGGACTCATCCGTCTTCGTTTCCGTGGTCTTGGCGGACTTTTTCTGTTTTTTCTTGGTCGCGACTTTTACGCTGTGACTGGGTTTCACGGCATCGGTAGCGGTGGCAACATTGGCAACAGCGAACAGCCCTAGAACTAACGCGATTAACGCGGTCTTCATAAAATATCCTCCGGTAAGTAGCGCTATCGAAATAGCGTTGTTGTTATTCTCACTCGTATATCAAAGCAACTTGGATGCCAATAAAATCCTCGTGAAATCAATGAGATGCTATGGTTAATGTGGGGCATTATTCCCCGATCGGCCCAAACTGTGGGGGAAATTGGGGCGGATCGCCTCAAGCTGCGCAGTGTCATTTGAATAGCTCTGATCCGATAACTTGTGGTTTATAATAGAGCGATGAAAGAACCGTTTCTAGAAGCGGCAATCGAAGAAGCCAAACTCGGATTGAAAGAGGGCGGAATCCCCATCGGGTCGGTGCTAGTCATCGAAAACCAGATAGTGGGGCGCGGCCACAATCGGCGCATCCAACGAGGAAGTGCCATCTTGCACGCCGAAATGGACTGCCTCGAAAACGCGGGAAGATTAAAACCGGCGGACTATCAAAAATCGACCCTCTATAGCACTCTGTCTCCATGCGACATGTGTAGTGGAACCGCACTTTTGTACAAGATCCCCCGCATCGTGATTGGCGAAAACCAAACCTTTCAGGGGCCCGAGTCTTATCTGCGCACGAGAGGAATTAATCTCCAAGTCGTCAATGACCCGGAGTGTATCCAGCTGATGAAACTTTTTATCAGCGAACACCCTAACTTGTGGAATGAAGATATCGGGGAGTAATACCATGTCCCGTTTGACACCTACTACGGTGCTATCTACGATTAAGGTTCATGAATAAACTCGCCAAACATTTTGAATCTAAACAACATGTGATTTGGGACTGGAATGGAACACTGCTCGATGATGTCGATGTCTGCGTCGATATTATCAACGGGCTGCTCCAGCGTCATAGTCTGCCTCGCATTACGCGAAGCGCCTATCGGAAGAAATTTCGTTTTCCCATCATCGACTATTACCGCGCACTGGGATTTGATCTCGAATGCACGCCTTTTGAAGAACTCGCCGCGGAATTCATATCGGAATATGCGGACGCCGTTCCTACCTGTCTTCTTTTTGACGGGACGGCAGAACTTCTGCAGGCACTAGCGAGTTCCGGAAAATCCTGTTCCATTCTTTCCGCGGCTCAGGAAAATCACCTAAGAGAACTGACGAGCCACCATGGAATCAGTCAGAACTTCGCTCATATCTACGGACTCTCGGATCATTACGCCGTTAGTAAGATCGAGCGTGGTCACGAACTGATTCGAGAACTAGAGATTCCCAAAGAGCACATCGTCTTGGTCGGGGACACTGATCACGATATCGAAGTCGCTAGAGCCCTTGGTGTGGATCTCGTCCTTCTGGGCGATGGCCATCAGGAGTACGAGCGGCTAGTCCCGCTCCACCCGGAAACGCTCGTCTCCCGATACCATTAGCCTCGTCACGCGTGGTAGAAACTCGCCTTACCGCTACAGCCATTTTTGAGATGCGCTCAAGCCATTGGGCTGGTAGAAACTTCTTTCGATGAGGCGCTTAATCATAACCGGTCTCCCCTGTCCCCCCGAGCCTTGGGAGGACTTCTTCGGCAAGCACAAGGGCCAGAGAGTGCTTCCGCTATTGGAAGTATTAGAGCATACCGACTCGGCCGACCTAAAGGGAATGTCTCGATACGTCGCTAGCCAGATCGAGAGCTTCGAGCCCGACTCAATCGTTTGCCACGACTACGGCGTCCCATTGACTCTCCTAGCGTTACTACACCTCCAACGTAAGGGAAGATCGCCCGCCGCTAAAATTACGTTATTTAATGGCGCGTTTCGGAGGCTGGATATTTTTCGCTCGCCCATCCCTTTCCGCATTCAGCTCATGACCCCGACCAAAGCGATCCGCGAAGTCGAATCTCATGGGGGGCATGTCGATCTGAGACTCAAGAAATACCTACCCCGTATCCGAGCCATCAACCGGCTGATCATTGCCTACAGCCTTGCCGACAAAATGCTCTCCAAGTTGGGATTGGATGAGTTCATGGGGTACGGTGGCAAACCGTTGATTCGCTCCCCCATGCAGATCATCGCGTCTACGGACGACCCCTATATTCCGTACGACTCTATTGAACAGCTCCGTCGAGACTTTTCACCCCAACGATTCGTGAAGGTGAAATATGGACATTTTCCCTATTCTGTCTCGAGCAAGACGATCGTTCCTCTAATCGAGGAATTTGAGCGAACTCAATAACGCGTCACGCCATCTACTTTTAAGCCGCCATCCCAATTCTCCGATAATACATCGGGGGGATTGGGTGAAAATGCGAGCTAGTACGCGCTTTAGGGTAACGCTGATTTCCGTATTTCTCATCGTAGGGGTTGGTCTCTGGTCACCCATTTTCGGTGACGAGGCTCCCAAAGAAAACTGGAGCAGAGTCTACCGCGATTTTCACGAGCTCGTGTCTCACGTACAGAGCGATAGCACGCACAATTTTTTTCGCCGATTTATGATGATTAAAGATGGTCAGACCATCGCGACGATCGAAGTGGATCCTTTCGCCGTTCAAGTACTCTTAGAAGCAGATGCCATTTTTCAGCCCTATCGCGAGGGCGTGCAAACCTGCGTCGATCGATCACGCAGCGAATTCCACACCGGCCCCACTTACAGTTACGAAAAGTTTGCCTGGTTTTTTGATAGTTACGTGAAGACCGTTTTAGGCGCGCTTGAGCCCCATGACGAACATCGGGCGAACGGAGTACACGAACGTAAGGTCACCTCGGACAGAGCGGTGTATGCCTATACCCAACTGCTCACTGCCTATCTCAATCAGAAAATAGAAAAATATTCGGACCTAGAAAACGACGCGTACAGCCAGTCAGCAGATAGAGCACTGGCGGCGGCGATCAATGAAATTGGACATCGTGTCTTTAAGGTCGACCTGACCGTCAAATTCAGCCGTTCAGAGCTCATCACTAAAGGCTTATCCAGCCAGCCTGTCCTGCGAGACATCGCTTCGGATACGGCTGGGAACGAACTGCTACCGGGTCTGGATCCAATCCAAACCTTAGCCACTGATAAGGGGACGGAGCCTGCCTGCCGCATCGTTCTGGCCCCTCGAGCCACACCTTAAGCCACGTCTTAGCAACTCTGCCTGTTGACGGACAAGGTTCCAGTTTGAGACCATAAAACAAATCAGCACTTAACGTTCCCGGCAAAATCGATTCGGACAGGCAAGAAAATGGTGGCATCCGGATTGCTTTTGCAATATGAAGTTGGGTCCATGAGGTGACATTCAGACAGGTAGTCTGGATAGACACTCTGGAGATACTTAAGAAAGGGGCACTCGTCATGTTGACCCGAGAGCTTCTCAAGTTGATCGCAGTTTTGAGTTTTCTGCTGGGATTGAGTTTGACCATTCCCACCCATGCCTCTTCCACGCTGTACCGCAGTTCACTCGCCGAGCACTTGACCGCGCTATTCGCATCCGCGTCTAGATAAGATTCATCGATTAAAGGCCTGACTCCTCCCGATGGCTGAGTTAGGATATGGTTTCGGCTTTTATTGATCCATAACCCCGCATACCTGAAGGCTCCTCCTCAGGAGTGCACCATTGAAGAAATCTCCTTGCGAGATTTCGAGGAGACTCAATGACCAATCGTTTAGTAGCTTTTCATTACGTTTTAAAGAATCAGGACGGAGAAACGCTCGACGACTCTGCGGGAAGTGAACCCCTCAAGTACGTCGAAGGCCAGAGCCAGATCATCCCGGGACTTGAAGAGGCATTAAAGCCGCTGAAGCTGGGTGACAAGAAGAACGTAAAGATCGAAGCGGCGAACGCTTATGGGGAGTACGAGGAAGCCCTCGTTATGGATCTTCCCAAAACCCAGTTTCCGGCCGGAGAGACGATTGAAGTGGGCGACCAATTTCGTATGAACGCCCCGGATAGTCCTCCGCGAATTTTTACCGTAATGGAGCTCAAGACAGATTCGATTCGGGTCGATGGAAACCATCCATTAGCTGGGACCGACCTCTATTTTGACGTCGAAATTACCGAGGCCCGAGAAGCCACCGAAGCCGATCTTGAAGAAGAGGAAGGCTGCTGCGGTGCAGATCATGAACATGATCACGACCATGCGCATGACCACGAACAGAGCAAGCATTAGATTCTCTAGACCCTGTTTGAGAGTGTTTTTTAAGGGCCCGCCTCACCGGCGGGCCTTTTTTTTTGTCGTCTTGTATCTTTCGTTGGGCCGTTGTAATGAGTTCGAGGTGAAAACACACCAAAAACACTCGGACCAGATCAGAAAAATATTGCTCCTTGGGGCCGGCGAACTCGGCAAAGAGGTCGTGATAGCGGCTAAGCGGCTTGGCAAATACGTGGTCGCCGTCGACCGCTATCCGGGAGCTCCCGCGATGCAGGTGGCCGACGAGTGGGAAGTGATCAACATGTTGGACGGTGCGGATCTATCACGTGTGATCTTTAAGCATCAGCCGGATCTGATCGTTCCGGAAATCGAAGCGATTCGAACGGAAAAACTACGGGAGTTTGAGAAACGAGGAATCATCGTAGTCCCGACGGCGGAAGCCGCGCACCTCACCATGAACCGGGACGCGATTCGGGAAGTCGCCTCCCAGGAATTAGGTCTAAGAACCGCGCGCTACGCTTACGCCGAAACGGAAGTCGAATTGGCCGCTGCAGCGAAGACTTTGGGATTTCCCGTCGTGATCAAACCCGTCATGTCCTCATCGGGAAAGGGGCAGTCGGTGGCTAAATCCCAAAAGGAGATTCCGCAATCTTGGAAAATCGCGTGCGAAGGAAAGCGCGGGGATCAAAGTCGAGTCATCGTAGAAGAATTTATCAAATTTGATCTGGAAATTACTTTGCTTACGATTCGTCAGCGCCATGGGGAGACTCTCTTTGTTCAGCCTATTGGCCATCGACAGGAAAGAGGGGATTACCAAGAATCCTGGATGCCCGCTGCAATTTCACCGGTAGCTTTAAAAAAGGCCCAACGCATGGCGGAAAAGGTGACCGCGCGTTTAGGAGGAGCGGGACTTTTCGGGGTTGAGTTCTTTGTCTGCCAAGATGAAGTCATCTTCTCGGAGCTATCTCCACGTCCCCATGATACGGGAATGGTTACCTTGATCTCTCAAGACCTCTCCGAGTTCGACCTTCATGTGAGAGCGATTTTGGGCCTTCCGATTCCTCAGATCAACTATCACGGCCCATCCGCTTCCGCCGTCATCCTGGCCAAAAAAGAGGCGAGTCAAGTTAGCTACCGAGGTTTGGATAAAGCACTCGCTGCCAAAAACACCGAGATCCGAATTTTCGGAAAGCCCGACGCGCGCAAATACCGCCGAATGGGTGTCGCCCTGGCGACGGCTAAGTCGACCACGGAAGCCCGGAGAGTGGCAACCAAGGCGGCTTCGCTGGTTCATGTGGAATCGCTATAGGGGCAAACCACAATGACCGAGGAAACTAGTCCGCCTTACTCCGCTGATACCCAGGACGCTGCGACAAACGCTCCACATATTTTGTGAGTACGGGATAGTCCTTGGTTAGGCCCATAAACCCCGCCCAGCCCATCATCGATCCAACGACAATATCCGCGGCCGTGAACTGAGTTCCCAAGAGAAAGTCCTTGTCTTTTAATGCCGCGCTTAAAACTTCGGCGGTCGCATGAAAGGCTTTAGTCGCCTCTTCCAATACCGCTTTTGACCGATTGGCTTCGGGCAATCGAACGGTGTTCATGAAAACTTTCATCAATTCAGGCTCTACCGTCGTCATTCCGTAAAAAAGCCACTGGTAATAGATCGCTCGATCGGGCGAGTCGTACCCCGGGGCTAGTTTGCGATCGGGGTAACGATCCGCCAAGTAGGCGCATATCGCGGCCGATTCGTGCATTACCAGATCTCCGTCCGCCATCGCCGGGACGGTGCCGTGCGGATGTACCTTTAAGTAGGAGCTTCCCGGAGCGTTGGCAGACTTGTCTTCTATTCTGACCAGCTCATAAGGAAGACCGAGCTCTTCGAGAACCCATCGCGGGCGACTGGCCCGGGTATTAGATCGATAATAAAGTTTAATCATAGGAGACTTTTCTCATCACCCAGACCAAATGGCAATCCTGCGGCGTGCTACCTCCTTATCCAACCGAAAATGGAATCTAAGGAAAGTCGGCCAGGACCGGTCAGGATAAGAGCGAAAGCGACGAGCCCGTAAAAGAAAGCGAGCTCTCTTTCTGCCCAAGGAGTTCCCGTATGAACCAAAATCACCGCCACTACCATCGTGATTAGAATGGCCACGGCGGCCCAGCGAGTGGCGATTCCAACGACCACGAATGCCGCGCAGAAGACCTCCGCGAAGACCGCAAGCCCCAGACTAAGCGTTTTTCCCACGTGCAACGGATCCGGAAATACGGGGGCTATCGTCGAAAAGTGAGTTAATTTGTGCAAGCCGTGCCCCAAAAGCAGCATCAGTCCGACACCGGCTCTTAGCGCTAATAATGCGATATCCAAAAACATGTGGCCTCCTAAACTTTATGATTGAAACGAATAGATGGACCCTAAGCAGAGCATCTGGGTCAGCTCGTCGAGAGCCGTGCGCCCTTCTTTAAGAAGAGTCGGGTCCCCTAAATCTTCTTGTGACAGACGATCTCGATAATGCTTTTTCACCCACTGGCCTAACTTCTGAAAAAGCCCATCAGAAAGGAACACCCCAGGATTCGTCTGTTTATATTCCTCTTCGGTTAAGACAACACGCAGCCGCAAACACGCGGGGCCGCCGCCATTACTCATGCTTTGGCGCAAATCAAAGTACCGAATCTGTGAGATAGGATTTGCACTATCCGCTTCCGTCTTTTCCAGGAAAGCCTTTACGGCAGGAGTCTTAAGACAATCTTCGGGGGCGATAATTGCCATTTTCCCCGATGGAAGAGTCACCAACTGAGAATTGAACAAATAAGACTTAATCGCGTCTGGTACCGAAACATCCCGATCGGTGACACAAATGACATTGAGCTCTGCTTCCGCAACGTCAAAAAATTTTCGCTTCAACTCTTCGATCACCGCGTTTTGATTGAGATAGGCCTTTTCATGAAGTAGATAGAGCGCCTCGTTCCCCACCGCGCCAACATCATTGTGAAAAACGCCGGCGTCGATAATATCGGGATTTTGCTGGGCATAGACTACCTGAGCCTCATTCAATCCGTGCAACCTAACGACGCTCTGCGAGGCTTCGAAGGTTTGGCGCGCCGGAAATCGCTTCGGCTCCTGCCCCCCGCCTAGAAACGCGAATCGACCGTAAACAAAGAAATGAACTCCCGGGCCGGCATGCTCCTTACAAAGCCTCGTATGATTGGCCGCGCCTTCGTCTCCCAACCACGGCCCCTCGGGAAGAGCCGCGTGGTGAACAAAATGATTCGGGTCTTGGAAAATTGTTTTTAAAATCTTTGACGTGGTTCGGTGCTCAAAAGAACGGTGAAATTTGTTGTTCAAATTGGCAGGAGTAAAATGCACTTTATGATCTGGTGTGTCCTGACTTGCCGCAACGGTGGCGGCATTTGCGGTCCACATGCTCGATGCCGAACATACCGAACGAAACACCTCCGGAACCTTTACCGATGCGGATCTCACTATCTGTTCGTCGCTACCACAGAAGCCAAGACCACGTAGAATATCTAGGCAGGGACGCTCTTGGGGCGGCAAGACTGCTTGGCGGAGCCCTAAGTCCATCAACGTCTTCATTTTTGCAAGTCCCTGAAGCGCGGCCTCTCGGGGATTTGAAATTCCCGAGCCATGCGCGGTAGAGGCGATGTTACCGAAGGAAAGCCCGGAATAATTGTGTGTCGGACCGACCAGTCCATCGAAGTTCACTTCATGACTATTTCTTAACTTCATCGAGCCTTTCTCAAAACCACACGCGCCACCGATTCTTCGACTCTTTTTGCCAGTAGCCGGTCGGAAGCGATCTCTTTTTTCAAAGCCTCGGCATAATCCGAAAGCTCTTGCTGCTCATCGAGCAGGTTATTGCCGAGAATGACAGCATCCAGTCCAGCGCCAACCCCTCTTATGACGCCTTCCACCGACGAAAACCGAGCCTGCAGCCCCTGCATCTGAAGATCATCAGAGACAAAAAGAGTGTTGGGCAGATGGGAACGCAAATTCTGAAGAACCGGAAATGACATCGACACGGGGACCCCAGGATCCCAATCATTGACCAAGCCATGACTAACTAAAATGGAATTGCCGGGAATCTTTGGAGCTTCCTCGCGGAATAACTTTAGCTGGGCTTCGGTGATCGTACCGGTAAGATCGGTAAGTTCAACATGACTGTTAGTCGTAGCCGAACCCAAACCTGGAAAGTGCTTAAGGCAAAGCCCTAGGTTAACCTCAGCGGCAATTTCACTCCAAAGGGCAATATTTTCTCGAACGACGTCCAGACTAGAAGAAAAAGACCTACCGATGGCACCAATATCAGGATTGAGAGGATTGATGTCCAAATCCGCTACCGGAGCAAGATCGACGTCTATACCGATCTCTTTTAGCTCCCTCAAACTTCGCATCAATAGTTCTCGCTTTTTCATTCCAGAAAGCGGTGCAAATTCTTTGGCGCTGGGAAGCGGCGCAAATCCAAGACCTTCTTTCAAGCGCCGAACTTTTCCACCTTCTTGATCGATATAGATCAAGGGGCGCGACGGCAGAGCGTGGATCTCCCGGCACAGTTGTTCCAGCTGATCACGCGACTCCACGTTGTTGCGATACGTCTTGGTCTGCACGTCGTAATCAAAAAGAATGACCCCACCAAGCGAATGAACTTTCGCGAAGTCACAAAGCCACTGAGGAACGGTGGGACCTCGAAACCCTAAGATGAACAATTCTCCGACGCTTGCCATCCGAGCAGTATACTATCAGCCGGGGCCTAAACCAAATTTCTGCTAGATAAGACGAGATCCCGCCCTTCGACAGAATTCGATTAATCCATATATTGGGCGAGACCGGACGGGGAATGGGCGAGATACCACTTCTGAGCGTCGTTAATGATGACTCTGGTCTCGGCTTCGTTCACTTCAAGCGCTGCGGCGAGAGGCCCCACTTCAACAAGCGCCATGGCATGGCTCTGCTTTCCGCGCTTGGACATCCAGCCTCTTAGCCGGCTGTGCGCCGAATCGGCTTCGAGATAACGAACGGCAAAACCTTCGGGCCCTAATTTGACTTGAGCGGCCAACTGAAAGTCTGGAAATTCAAGCAGGCTCCCTACTAAACCCGGCAGAGGTTTTCCCTTTCCGGTTAAATACAGGGTCGTAAGCAGACTAGCGTTCTTGGCCTTCAGGTCGACTTTCCCCGCAAGCCTTATTTCGTCCTTCCACTCAAAGGCGGCGTCGAGAATTCGAGCCGTTGCCCACCAATCTTTCTGTCCATCATTCAACGCGACGGCTTTAAAATCGAGCTTCGCCTGCTTAACCTTGACTCGACTGTTCTCTATGCTGCCGCCTTTAACATCTATTTCTATCAACATCCTTCCGTCGATTAGATGATCCGCGATCTTGGCCTTCCACTGGGGGGCATCAATAACAATCGTCCCCGAGTCATCTTTATCGCCACCAATAGATAGGTTGGCATCTAAAGTTCCATGGCCAGCCACCAGAGTTAACCCTGGCCCCTTTGGGAGAAAGCCGTTGAGGTAGGTCAGGTCTTCTATCTCGGCATGAGGAATCACAACGTGGGCTCGAGGGTTTTTCAACGAATCCTCTATTCCCGAACCTTGCCCTTCCAAAACGACCGACAGATTTTTTCCTTTAATAAGCGCAGGCCCTTTATCGCCGGAAGGCCCCAAAGTATAGCGGTCCAAGACCAACTCAAGAACTCCTCGGGGAGACTTGCCATCGACAAGGCGCCAGTGAACATACCCGTCGCCCACCGCACGTTGTCGCCAAATGTCGGCGGTGATGCCCTTTGAAAAGATCTCGATGCTACTTTCTGGAATGAGTTTTCCATCCTTTATATGGACATCGATCTCAGTCTTTCCCTCTCCCCCCGAGAGGCGCAGCCATTTAACTCCTTGCAAGTAGGCGTTCGCGGCCTCAATGCCTTTGACTTTGGCATGCAGGGCTACCGCCCCGGAGAGTCTAGGGGCAATATCGTCCTCTTCGCCATCCGTCGTGTTGATGCGCTGCAACTCCGTATGAATCTCTCCGGAGATGCCCTCCAAAGATGCCTCGTTATCTCCGACAAGAGATCCGCTATTAATGGTAAGAACCGCAGGAAATACTTCCACGGCGTGCGAAGGCTTTAGATAGAATCCCCCCTCCACACTCGCGTCGCCCAAGAAATGGTACCGATCAAACCAAATTTCGCTAATTTTTGCGATGTGTACGTGGTTGAGGCGAATCCGCCATTGTTTACTATCGTCACTAGGCTCTGCGGCCTTTTTTTTCTTTTCCGGTTTCGATAGATCCGGGAGCCCCGGAATTGACGGCAAGGCCTCTAACTTAATCTTGCGCAATACGCCAGGTTTCCGACGAAGCCGGAAGAGAAATTTGAGGTTTCCGCCATCCAGCCGGCTTGTCTCGAACTGACGATGAAAAAGGGCGGGAATGGATAACACGAGAAAGGTGTTATTCAGTTTACCGAATAGCTGAACGTTCGAATCCTGAATCCGAAAACTGGCATTCCGAATGTAGGCCATGGCAGGAAACGGCGACAAAGCAAATGAGTATTCGATCTTAAGCTCGGCAGGATTGGTGTTGATCAGTCGGGAAATTAGGCCAACGTTAAGAACGATGGCGGCAATCACAACGTAAGCTAGCTCCAAACCAATGAAAATTTTCAGCCATTTCTTAATGTAGAGCTTTCCACTCACAACAACTCCCGCGATTCACTTAAAGATGTTTTAGCAGAAATGAGAGGGCAAAGCTCTATCGAAGAAGAACACGAGCCGGGAAGGTTTCCCAATGGACGAGGCATGACAGGGGACGAACAATCTGTTATTTAACGCAAATGATTCCTTACACAGTCTACAAAGTATTCCATCTAACCGGTCTCTTTATGGTGATTCTGGGCTTGGGCGGCTTAATGCTGGCTCGGCTGGCAGGAGCCTCGTTGGAAAAACCCATACGACGACGGGCAGCCATCACTCATGGGGTCGGTCTTCTGATCGTGCTCATCGGCGGGTTCGGGATGTTGGGCGGAATGTCGCCAATGCCCCTCTGGGTGATTGGAAAACTTCTGGTATGGCTCTTTCTCGGAGCCGAGATGGCTTTAATACTCAGAAAATCTGAGTGGGTAGGAAAGCTGTGGTGGTTGACGATCCTAGCGGCCGGTTTCGCCGCCTACCTCGTAGTCTATAAGCCAGGCGGATGAACCCGCTTTCGCTCCCCATTGACCATCGTCTGGCCGAGATTCGCCTCGCGCTTGAAAAAAATCAGACGGTGATTGTGGAAGCTTCACCAGGCTCTGGTAAGACGACACGCGTCCCATCGGCGTTGCTATCGTGTGATTTCCGCAAAGATCGCGAAATATTAGTTTTGGAACCTCGCCGACTCGCCGCCAAGCTCGCCGCCATGCGCGTGTCAGAGGAGCACGGAGAAACCGTGGGAGGGACCATCGGTTACCATTTCCGTTTTGAGCGGGTGGCCGGACCAAAAACTCGAGTCTGCTTCTTGACCGAGGGCATGTTAATGCGCCGGTTACTGAGCGATCCAAAACTCAAAAGTACCGCTTGCGTCATCATCGACGAGTTTCACGAACGTCACCTTCACGGCGATATCGCCATGAGTTACTTAGCTTGGTTGAGACGGCACGAACGACCCGATCTTAGAATCGCCGTCATGTCAGCGACGTTAGATAGCGCGGCCGTCACCCGTTTTCTTTCCGATTCTCATTTGGTCCATATTGATGCGCCTAGATTTCCCATCGATCTTGTCTACCTCAATGGCCCTGCGAGTAAGCCTCTCGATCAGCTCGTTAAAGAGGCCGTGGCAAAAGCCTCGAAAGAGTTGCCCAAGCAGGACGGGATGGGGGACATCTTGATATTCTTGCCGGGAATGGCCGATATCCTAAGAGCTAAGACAGCGTTAGAGACGATCCGCCAATCCTCAGGGATTGAAATTGCCCTTTTACATGGAGAGCTCGATCGCAGTGCCCAGGATTTGGCGCTGAAGCGCTCTCAACGTAGAAAAGTGATTCTATCGACTAATATCGCAGAGAGTTCGCTCACCATTGAAGGAGTATCGATCGTTATCGATAGTGGTCTGCACCGTACCGCCGCCTATTCGTGGTGGTCGGGAGTTCCCTCGCTCAAAACGCGTCCCATCAGCCGGGCCAGCGCCACTCAAAGGGCCGGCCGCTCGGGAAGAACCGGACCCGGAACGTGTTATCGTCTTTATTCCAAGACCGATTTCGACAGTAGACCAGCCTTTGAGACGCCGGAAATCTTGCGCGCCGATCTCTCGCAAACCGTACTGGAACTTAAGTCACTGGGGATCGCTTCCGCCGCGAGCTTTCCCTGGTTTGAGTCTCCCCCCAGTGGGGCGCTAGAATCGGCCGAGACTTTATTGTATCGATTGGGAGCCCTATCGAAAGAAGGATCCCTCACTCCCATCGGAAAAGCGATGGTGACCTTTCCTGCCCACCCCAGGCTCTCCCGACTGATGATCGAGTGCGATAGACGCAACATCATAGATTTGGGTACGACCGCCGCGGCCCTCATCTCCGAGGGAGATCTGGATAGCATGGACGCGTTGGAATCGATTCGGCTGGCCCGTCTTTCGGAACCCGCAAAGCGACTCAAACGCCAGTTTCTTGGCCAGTTCGAATCACGACGGAGTGTCCAAAAGCCAGAAGAAGAGGCGATGAACGATTTAGCCCAGAGCCTTTTAACCGGATTTCCGGATCGGGTAGGTAAAAAGAGAAAAGCCGCCCGAGGAAAATCAGACGAGGTCGATGTGGTTCTCTCCTCCGGCGGTTCCGCTCGGGTGATGGAAGCGGGGGTCGTTTCCCACGCTGATACGTTTATCGCCCTTGATATTCAAGAACAGAAACATCTGTCCCAGCAGCGTTCTTCCCTTAGGCTACGCTGCGTGTGTCCTATTCACGAAGACTGGCTACTCGATATCGTGCCTTCGGCAATCACCGAGATAAATTCACTCGAGTGGGACAAAGAACGAAATCGCGTTATTGCTTCATCTCAGGTGAAATATGACGAGCTCGTACTCACCGAAAGTCCGTCAGTTCCGATTCCTAGCGACCAAAGTTTCGCGATCCTTCTAAAAGAGACTCTCGGTGTCGAGAAGGATAAGATCTCACAACTAGAGCCCGGCGATTTCTCACGCATTTTCGCCCGAATTTCTGACGCCAATGAATGTGAGGCCTGGCTTGCGCGCTTGATGACCTTACAGTCGTATTTCCCGGAGAGCGAATTGCCCGACTGGCCACTACTAAGAGAAAGACTCCTCGATCCCATTCGAGATAAAATAAGTCTTTCGGAATTAAAAGAACTAAACTTAGTGGCCTCTTGGTTCTCCGTACTGCCCTCTTCCCTTCAAGGTCGGTGGGATCGCCTAGTTCCCGGAACGATCGCCCTACCCTCCGGCCGGCGTTCGGAAGTTCACTATGCCTTCGGCAAAGAACCTTTCGTAGCATCCCGACTTCAGGATTTCTTTGGCTGGACGTCCGGCCCGTCAATCTTGGATGGGAGACTTAAACTCACGCTTCATCTGCTAGCTCCTAATAAGCGAGCCGTTCAAGTCACCAGCGACCTCGCCGGCTTTTGGGAACGCGAGTATCCGAGATTGCGCAAGGAGTTAGGGAGAAAGTATCCACGACATGCTTGGCCGGAGGACCCGACGAAGCAACCTTCGACTGTGAAGCGATAAAATCTATTCCGTTTAATCCGCCCTCCGTCATTGCGAGGAGAACCGGAGGTTCGACGCGGCAATCTTCGGACGTGAAATGCTAAAATATCTCGGCTGGCTAATTTGCGGCGTCGCCAAGCGACGGAGGAGACGCCGGGAAGGCGGCAGAATGATGATCGTTACTTCGGATTATCCTCGATGATCGCTTGGCTGGCCTTCTCCGCGATCATGTAGATTGGCAGAACAATGAACAACCCAGGAATCTTCGGAAACACCGAGGCGTCGACGATACGTAGATTTTTCACCTGGTGAACTTGGAATCGGTTATTCACCACCGCCATCGGATCCCGGGCCAGCCCCATCTTGTTGCTGCACGACGCATGATGTCCCCACGCTTCCTTGCGAACGAAATCGTGAATGGAGTGGAACTTATTCGCCGGATGCACTTCGTGGTCAGCCACGTCTTGGAAATTGTGGTTTTTCGTAATGGATCGGGCAAACTCGACGCCGGACACAACCGACATGAGATCATTCTCCCAACCGGCGCTGCCTTCATCAAAATAGCTGAAATTGATATCAGGGGTATTGCGTGGATTAGCGTCCTTGAGTTTCACCTCACCTTTGGTGTTTTTCGTGTGTCCCTTTAGCACCGCCCAGGTAAAGTGATCGGCTTTTAATGAAGCGTCGGCCCAACCGACTTGGTACCCCCTGAAATCTCCTGGCACCCCAAACACAAACAGATCGGGGTTATCGAGGTCTCGTCGCGATCTTTTCTTAAATCCAATGATGACACCATTGGAGCCGTACACATGCCCTTTGGGATTCTTATAGTACTCGGCTAACTCAGGATCTCCCGGTTCACCAAATTTGGCATCTTTCACCACCGCTAACGGCTCTTTGAGTTTATTTACCACGGTGACTTCGTAGCGATCCTGCAAATTCTTGCCTACGCCATGTAAGGGAACCTTTGGGTTAATCGTTTTTGGGATATCGCTGGGAGCGCCAATTCCCGATAGCAAGAGAAGCTGCGGACTATTAAAAGCCCCCCCTGCCAAAATCACCTCACGAGTGGCATGCGCACTTTTTTCAGGCGGAGAAAGCTCCGTTTGAGAGGACCTGGGATCTGCGGCGTATAGATGTCCTCCTTCGAAGTAGTTGACCCCGATGATCTCATTCGTTCCCTCTCGAAAGATCAGACGGGTCGCCAAACACCCAGTCAGAATTTCCAAAGAGTCCCCGTACAAAGCCTTAGTCTCCAAAATGCGCTCGCGCGCTCCATTCCTAACGCCGCCGAAGGTCGCTTTTGGAGTTAATACCGCCCCTTCATAACGATCCTGAATACGACTCCAATCGTTCGGATCGAGATCCACAGACTCTCCGCGAAACAGTCCCTCAACCACCGAGCGGGCGATATGGCCCGCTTCGGCAGCGGCAATGACGATCTTTCTTAAGGCCTTATCTTCGAGCAAAAGCTTGGGATCGGTCTGTTCGGTGTTTAACCAACCGCCGATGTAACCATGTCTCTGTTCGTTCTTCTTGGAGGACTTGTACCAACAGTGTTCCAATTTCTCGAACCAATGGCGCATATGTTCGCCGTTCCAAGAACGGTCACCCATTTGATCCGAGATATCGTCCCAGTCTTTGTTATCTGGGTACATCGTGATCATCGCATTGTGCGCGGTACACCCACCAAGCGTCCCCGCTCTGGGGTAAAAGATCCCCCGACCCGGTTCATATTTGGAATCATATCCCTGCTGCCGCTTGGGGTCGGAATAGTGCTTCACAAAATAGTTCCATGCGTAGGCGGGATCTTCGGTCGATTTTCCGTGAAATGCGGGAATGCGATAGTTCCGATTTTCTTCCTGGCCCCCGGCCTCCATAAGCAAGACCCGATAGCCCGCTCTGGCCAGATTTGCCGCGACCGTCCCCCCGCCGGCGCCCGATCCAATCACAATGAACTCTGCCTCTTTATCCCATTGTGACCCACGAGCCGAGCGTGACGGCAATGTCATTATGCCGGTAGAGATCGCTGAGAGTCCCAGACCCGTCTGCATTCCCCGTTTAATAAAATGGCGTCTAGTGATTTCAGAGTCTGACATCGTAAACCTCTATTCAATAACCGGCTGTTCCAACAAAGTTCGGGAACGAAGTAACTTGAACACAGTCTGTTCGTTGGGGTCTACTAGTACCCCACCTCGAAGGTCAGCACTCTCTTGATAAGGGTAGGCCCGGCCTCGGCCCATATTCCCCAAGGGTCGATTGTGAGTGTGATGACGAGCGGGCGTAAATCGTAGATCCTCACAGACCTTTTCTTGAACAGGATCTTCGAAATTCTGCATATCCAGATAAAGATCACCGACCGGCAGAGAGGGGGTTACCTCTTCGGTCCACTCGACCAGTTCGTCCTCAAGAGGGGTCTCGGTCTCGATGGGATCGGTAGCATTCCTAGGTTCTATCAACGGAGGCTTTTCTAACTGGGCCTGCAGCACAAAATGGATCCTGCCTCTTTTTGCCCGTCTAACCAGGTCCTTTCTCAAGTAGTTTTTTCCGATTTCAGATTCGACATCCTCCAGAAGTCGCTTGATCCAGTGAGACACCATCTTTTCAAAGTTTCCCAAGGCCCCTCTTAGGTCGTCGTTAGCTCTTTCTATGGCCGCTCGTAGCTCGTCGGAAACTTCCTCGAAAGAGTCTTGGGTTTTGACCCAGTCGAGATTGAGTTTAACGGCATGCTCTGGCCCCATAAGGTAGCCGTGTCCAGCCCAATACTGCTCCTGTGCGAGACTCGATACGATGCGAAGGGTTCGCGAGGCCAGTAACTTTGTCGTTTCAGGATGCTTCCAGGCGAATGCCGATAGATTGACCGGCCCAGGATCTACACTGACGTTCACGAATTCGACAAACTCCGCTAAATCTTTTCCAAACGCGCGCGGTGAATTTGTCATGAGAAGATCTACCGTATGGAGATCAGGATTTTGAGGATCGATAGCTCCAAAGAGCTTAATCGCCAGCCCGCGAACATCTGGACTGAGATCGGCTTTATCAAAGGAAAACCCGTTCGTGAAGTGAGCAAGCGTGTTGTACGACTGAGGTCCGTTGTCGGCTAGAATTCCGAAACGAAGCCGCCGGTCGCGATTGGCTCTCAGTACTAGGGTGCCAGTGAGACATCCGTGGGCTTTGCGGTGCAATACCCGCGCGCCGTTAGCCGACCCACTCTTTCTTTTGATACGGGCCTGAGCTTGACCAATTTGCCTCGCCTGTTCCTTAAACTCAGCGATCTCTTTTGCCGCGGAACCGAATTTGTAGCGTTCATAACGATAAAGCGTAGGAGTTGCCGCTCCCCAAGCGAGTGAAGAGATAATGGTAGCGAGCCAAAACAGTGCTCTCCCCAAAAGCCAATGTCCAACCATAAACCCTCCAATAGAAGGAGGGAATCACCTTGGATGTATAGAGTCAATTGGAAGGAGTTTCAAACCCCCAATCATAATTCTTGGGAAATACTTTATATGGTTTCCCCGCGAACCAAGGCTCTTGGGAATCACGGTAGTGTGCGGTCAATACGTGTCCAGACTGTCCGACTGGGGTAATCCATGTGCTATTCAGTGGCTCACCCATGTCCCACACCAAACGCACTCCTGCTCCGAACAACGTTTCATTAATTTTGCGGCATCTAATTCTTTTTTCTCTCAGGTCGATGGAGATTAGAAACCAATACACTCCTCCGGAGCAATTTTCTGGTGGAGGCTAATGACCAATATCGAGAGGCCAACAGGCACGGATCATCCGATCTCTTTGACAGACGATGTTAACTAAGTTAACGTCAGTAAATGTCATCTAGCTCAGAGGCAAAGGATATACTGCGATTAGTTGCCTCTGGAGTTTTTAAGATGGCCGAACATGCCTATGGGCGATCCATTGAGCGCAGCATTAGTCGCGCTCAGATCATTCATTGTGCAAGACATTGTCTCCATCATAGCTGGCAGGAGTCTCATGGCACCTATCTATTTGTGGGGTATCTGGATAGCAGCAGTACCGGGGGATTTTCCGCCGTCTTAAAGGATGGAGTCGTGATTGTGACCGTATTTCGAAGGAGACTGACAAAATGGGAAAAGAGACGCGTAAGAGGACGATCCATAAAACGGTAAGAGGGGTCGGGAACCTCGACTATGTGGAAATGCGTAATGTTCCAATGACGGTGGATTCGGAATTGGGCAACTTGATCGATTCAAAAACGATTCAACAGATCGAAAGCTCTGTGGCAAAAGCACTCATTCAGAGAAATCTACCTATTCGAGGTCAGGAGGTGATGTATTTGAGAAGCATTCTTGGATTGTCGCAGCGCGATTTTGCCAAGGAGTTGGGTTTAAGCCATGTTGCCATCTTCAAATGGGAAAGGGCGAAAAAGAAGCCTCTGGATCGGGTGAATGAAATTGCCGTAAAGGTATTTATTTCCGGACAACTTAGTTTGAAAATTACGGCTTCCCTAGAGGCATTCGTTTGTCGTGGTATGCATCCGAAAAGGCTGGTGCTTGATTACGCTGAGACTAGCGGTAGAAAGGCTGCCGCCTAGCATTGGGATCCAGAGTCAATTCGAAGGCGTTTCAAACCCCCAATCATAATTCTTGGGAAATACTTTATATGGTTTCCCCGCGAACCAAGGCTCTTGGGAATCACGGTAGTGTGCGGTCAATACGTGTCCAGACTGTCCGACTGGGGTAATCCATGTGCTATTCAGTGGCTCACCCATGTCCCACACCAAACGCAC